>Ga0307507_10000390_pt1 | contig 91011 bp, 15 predicted proteins | sample 7_EM_MG_FD_207223 | JGI IMG/M metagenome (GOLD analysis project Ga0307507, IMG submission 207223) | Populus trichocarpa ectomycorrhiza microbial communities from riparian zone in the Pacific Northwest, United States - 7_EM | ecosystem: Host-associated > Plants > Roots > Unclassified | place...
CGAGGCTCTGCGTACGGAGGCTCTGCACGAAGCTCTACACGAAGCTCTGCACGAAGCTCTGCATAAGGCTCTGCGCGAAGCTCTGCATACGGAGGCTCTACACGAAGCTCTACACGAAGCTCTATACGAAGCTCTACGTATAGAGGCTCTGCACAAGGCTCTGCGCGAAGCTCTGCGTACGGAGGCTCTACACGAAGCTCTGCATCGGGTCCCCGCTATATTCCTAATAGCGTCTACACGTGTCTCTGCCTATGTAGCCGCCTTATTTTTTACCCTTCTTTCCTTCCTTACATCCTTCCTACCTAGGGAGGCACTAGAACGGCAGCCAGCAGAGGACCGTTGCTAGAACTAGATGACTATCGCTAAAACTAGACAACCGTTACCAGAACCAGACGACCGTCGCTAGAGCCAGACGACTATCGCCAGAGCTAGACAACTGTCGCTAGAACCAGACGACCGTCGCTAGAGCTAGACGACCGTCGCTAGAACCAGACGACCGTCGCCAGAGCTAGACGACCGTCGCCAGAACTAGACGACTGTCGCCAGAGCTAGACGACCGTCGCTAGAACTAGACGACCGCCGCCAGAGCCAGACAACCGTCGCCAGAACCAGACGACTGTCGCCAGAGCTAGACGACCGTCGCTAGAACTAGACGACCGTCGCCAGAGCTAGACGACCGTCGCCAGAGCTAGACGATAACGACTAGCTAGCGAGCACTATAAACGATTTAATTGATTGATTGAATTAAGGTAGCATAGACAGGTAGGCATAAATAGGGAGATGCTAACGGGTAGGCAGATACAGATAGGTAAGTAGATGTAGATAGGTAAGCAGATGTAAACAAGTAAGCAGATGCAGATAGGTAAGCAGATGCAGACAGGTAGGCAGATGCTGACGGGTAGGTAGATATAGACAGGTAGGCAGATGTAAACAGGTAGGCGATACAGACAGGTAGGCAATGCAGACAGGTAGGCAATGTAGACAGGTAGGCAATACAGACAGGTAGGCAATGCAGACAGGTAAGCAGATATAGACAGGCAAGCAGATACAGACAGGTAGGCAGATGCTAACGGGTAGGTAGATATAGACAGGTAGGCAGATGTAAACAGGTAGGCGATGTAGATAGGTAGGATGCAGACAGGTAGGCAATGCAGATAGGTAGGCAATGCAGATAGGTAGGCAATGCAGATAGGTAAGCAGATATAGATAGGCAAGTAAATACAGACAGGTAAGTAGATGTAGATAGGCAAGCAGATGTAAACAGGTAGGCAGATGCTAACGGGTAGGTAGATATAGACAGGTAGGCAGATACAAACAGGTAGGTAATACAGATAGGTAGGCGATGTAGGCAGATAGGTAAGTCAATAGGTAGATAGGTAGAAGAGAACCATCGCTATATTATATTAAATTATCTAAAATAATATTATTTATTTTACTAGCCTTATAAATAGCTTTAAAGTAGCTTTTATTTATTTAAAATATGTTATTAGTATAAAAGAGGTAAATATAATTATGGTTACCAAATGCGCAGATTACTGGCAGGTTACGCGCAGGTTGCGCGTAGGCTGCGCGCAGGCTGCGTGCAGGCTGCGTGTCAAAAAAACACGATATAGGCTAGTCGGTCAAGTTGCTAAATGACCTCAACTGCGCGCCAATTGCGTCAACCACCAACCATTGAGGCCATTGAAAGGGTACCATATTTTGCCGATGTCCAATTATATTCTAAGATTTACTATAAAGAGAAAAACTATCTAGGTAGGGACTGTGGTCCTTTAAATATATAAACTACGCCTAAGAAAGACTGAGTACATAAGGTTCGTAAGGTACGCTTAATACGTAACGTTCTTTATAGATCCTATAGATCCTATATACTAAAACGGTAACGTGACCTTTTATATAACTTAGTTACCCCCCGTCCTATAGTTTAACTAGTTCCAGCGCCTTCCACGCCTCTACCACTAGTCCGTTTATATCTTCTCTTAGTAGCCGTACTACTATTAATATAAGATCCGTAATATTCATCTGGCAGTCCTTTACAAAGTAGTCCTTTTAGCCGTATAAAAAGCAAGCTCCTTAATTACTAAGAGCTTGTTTATGGCGGTTGCTATATATAGGCCGAGTATACGCTAGACCCGCAGTAGGACTAGCTATATAGCTAGCTGCTAAATTAACGGCAGGTTGTATAGCTAGTGCTATAGGAGTTATAGATCGTGCTAGGGCACTACAGGCCGTTTTTATAGCGCTTATAGGCTAGCTTAAAGAGTTTCTGGCTTTATACCTCTTAGCCCATTCCTTAATTTAATGGAAGCCTTAATTAATAGCTAGGCAGTAGTCCATAAGTACCTTTAGCGTCTATACCGTAGTAAAACTAAGCAGTGTTGGTTTGGATAAGCCTTATCGCAATAAGTCTTGGCATACCCCAAATAAATTTTAAATCGCCTTCTTCTTTATTATTATTATATAAAATATGGCTTCAGAAGTGGAATTAGAAACTCTTAACTCTATTAATACCTCTAAATCAAAAAATACAAAAGGTCACTTAGCTCTTTTAATATGGGAGCATACCCGTCTACTAAGCAATAATAAGCCCGTACAAAATAAAAAAGCCCGTCTTTTATTCTATTGTAAATACTGCACAGAGTTGTACGCTGTATAGTTAACTTCTAACTTCCGAAACTACTTGGCATTAAAGCATGGCATTACAGTTAAGCCTAAAATTAGTTATACGAAAGAAGCAATACAGGATTAATTAAAGGATCTTTACCTTAAAGCGTCGTCTCAAAATAAGACAGAAGAGCTAGATTTAGAAGTGCTCTAAGCAGTCCTAAATAAGGAAGTTATCGATAAGGCCCTTATTGCACTAATTGTAGTACAAAACTTACCATCTCGGATAGTTGAGTGGCTAGAGTTCTATGTCCTTCTACAGTCAATCAATCCTAAAGTAGACGGCCATATAACTACAGCCTATTTAGAAGTTAAGAAAAAGATCTATAACTTATAGCTATCGCAAAAGGATATTATATAAAAAAGGCTGCAGTCTGTACTAATAAGTATTTATCTCTCTGTTAATATCTGGACCTCTCTAAATAATCACCTTCTTCTTGCAATTTGCGGCTATTTTATTAATAGCCAGGAAAAGCTTATAAACGTTCTCCTTGGCCTTTGTACAGTAGCCTTTTATAGCAGGGACAAGTAATAGAATACTCTTTTTCTAGTGCTTAAGGACTACGGGATTACGCGAAAGCTAGGTGCTATTATATCCAATAACTATACTGCAAATAATAAGCTTTGTCATATAATAAGCGACTGGCTTCTCCAGGAAGAGGGAATTAAATGGAATTCTGTTTACCAACAGGTCCACTGTCAGGGTTATATTCTAAACCTTACTATATAGGTTTTCCTTTTTAAAAACTTAATTAGTTTTAATAATATTAAGTTATATAAAGAAGACAAGGTAAAAGGAAAGGAGTTGGATCCAAAAGAGGAGGAAGAGAAGAGTGATACATTTTAGAAACTTGGCGTACTTAGAAAGCTTTATAATATTACTATACACACCTATAGCTTAGCTGGTCATATAAGGGAATTTAAAAGTCTTGCAGGGAGAAGAATTCCGCTTAATAATTATATAAGATGGAATAGCTGGTATCTTATGCTTAGCGTAGCAATTTAGAAAAAGTCTGCCCTTAATACGTATACTAAGCGTAACCTTAATACACTTAAAAAGAACTATCTTAGTCTAAAGGACTGGGAGGCTCTTCGTACAATAAAAATTTTTCTTTAGATATTCTATTAGGCAACCCTAAAATGCTAGGGACATAAAGCAACGCTTAAGAACGTGCTCTTTACAATAGACGTTATAATTAAGCACCTTGATAAATCCCAGGTTAGTTTATCTCCCCTTTTTATTTCTTAATCTGGCTAATATATAATAGAAGGAGTATATATCTGATAAGGAGTTCTCTAAGCGCATTAAAAATGCCTAAAATACCTTTAATAGGTATTACTATAAAACAAACAACTTACCCCTTTACGCCACTGCGCTTATTCTTTATCCAGCCCATTATATAAGATATATTAAGCAGGTTTAGAAGAAGGAGTGGCGCAAGCCTATACTTAATAGCGTCAAAGAGCTTTAGGAGAGATATTGGAATAGAAGTTCTACGCCCAGAAGTATGTCGTTGTATAAAAAGCTAGCTCCAGCTTAAGACCTTAATAAGTTTAATAAGATTGCCGAGGATCTTAATAGCATAATATTTCAACTAAAAAGTTAGGACGAGTATAAGGACTTTATCTCTGAGATACCATATAAAATTTCAACAACTGCGCTTTAGTAGTGGTCTCAAGAACAGCAACAAAAGCGCTGGTCACGGCTCTCGCTTATAGCAATTAAAATTCTCTTAATTCCAGCAATGAGCGACAACCCAGAGAGAGTCTTTTTAGGAGGATGTTGTACGGTATTATAGGATAGAATGCAGATAGATCCTGAAACTCTTAAGAAAATAAAGTGTTTAAAGAATTGGCATTAAAGAAGAATTACAAGAGAGATAGAGGATTTTTCTCTAAGTATTTAGCTATTATATAGTTAGGGGGAAGAGGTAGATAGGGACCCTATAATACCTTATATATGCCTACTTGTTCCTACTGTAATATCCGCTAAATATCCGCTGAATTCTGCTGTAACAACCGTCTGCCCAGTTGGGGTAGAAAAGCTCCGCATAGGCCACTTATCCTTATTGATTGCGATATTTTATGCATTTTCTATTGGATAAAGGATATTTTATGCTCGCTTATTGCATCATCGAAAACTACACTAAAACTAAGTAGTATAGCGCGCTATAGTTCTAGGGTAAGCTTATTAAAGAGGTTTAGCAGTAGGTCTTTATATAGAATTTGGGCTTGGCCGGCTAGGTGTAGAAAGCGGGTCTAAAAGGCTAAAAATGTCTTCGTTATTTTTATGTTAAGGGCTTTATAATTAAGGCGGGCGTTCTATACCTTAAAGGGGTCCTTATAGATAGAAGATAGGTGGTTAACTATCTCTTCTTCTAAGAGGAAGGGGTCTGCTAAGTCCTAGGCATATTACAGACGTAGATATATCTATACGTCCCCACTGATGCGGCCGAAGACATAGGCCATTTTTGCTTAAGTAGTAGGAAAGTAGTCCGTATTAACTTCAAGCTTATCTTGCAGTTAAAGCTTTTAGTTATTAAATATAGGGTTAGTTCCATCTGTAAGTAATAGAAGGTCCGCGACCTTTATAGACCGGGATAATACTATACGCTAGGCTAGGGCCTTAAGGACTATAGCAAATCTGTTTAGTAAGTTGTCGCTAAATATAGGGGTGTCTCTAGCTTTAAGCAGCTCTCGAAGCCGTTTAATTTTAGTATTAGCTGCTATAAGCTCCTGCTAGGGGTTTAAGATGTTAACTGTTTTACTATTAGAGGTATTTAAGGGCCCTACAGCTGCTTTGCCGGCTATTATATTCCTTGCAATAGTAGTACAGGTGTTAGGTAATTTCCAGTAGTTTTTTTAAAGGTGCTAGTCCGTGTATGTCCTTTTAGCTATATTATACGTGTCCTTTTGGTTCTGTCCTGTCCTTATAGTCCTAGTAATGCCCTTAAGGTCCTATTCTATGTTCCTGTCCTATTTATGGTCCGTAAATATATTTAAGTTCCTTCTTAAGAAGAAAGAGTAGTATAAACTTTAGATAATATTAGCGACTTAGTTAATCAAGGCACGAGTACGGCAAGAGGGTCGAGCAAGCCTATACGATTGGATTGTTTATAAACGAGGATCCAAAGCTAGAGAAAGGAAAGGGGAGGGACGGAAATGCCACTTGCAGTCCCACAGGATCCTCTGGTCACATAACCGCAATCTACCGCACTCTGCCAGTACCGTAACAGTTATAGGTGGTAGAAAAAGGTGGATTTTGGTGGATTTTAGTATATTTTAGTAAGGAAAACTATATATAGCCGGTCGCGTACATAAGCTAATACCCTCTACTAAAATAGCTCTGAATTATATAAATAAGTACTTATTTTATAGTTTTAAAGTAGAGCTATACTAGTGGGGCTATTGGGGTGTATTGTTTTGGTAGGGGGGTAATGGAGTATATCGAAAAAAAATCAATTAATATGATTCGATACGATACGATCTCGCGTATCGTATCGAATCGAATTATTTAGATTTTTCGCTACCCTGTTAAAGCTTTATACCTATATGCTCTATATCCATAGACTTTGTATATAACTCTATATAAGACTCTATATAAAGCTCCGTATCTATATCTATATAAAAGATCGTTTTAATTAACTAATCTATAGGCATTAAAACGGGCGGCAATTAATTAATAAAGGAGGGGGTTAGTTAAGGGAAGAGGTTTTTATAGACGCTTTAAGACGTTAATTGGCCGCATTTCTAACGTTCTGTTGGCAGTATATTAATTTCTTAGTTAGGCTTAATGCCTATCTATCTGCTATTATAGAATCTTTAACTGCTAATTAAAGATATTTAACGGTGACGGTAACTGATTCGATTTAACTATAATAACGTATAGTCGACTAATATTTAAATAGGGTATTAGGTCGGCCTAACCGAAGGCTCTATTTAATCTAACTTAGCTATAAAGGCGGCGTTTAATTGATTAAGATTTAACTAAGGCTCTAGTTTGATTTAAGGTATCTTCCACCATATATATAATTAAGGCTCTATATCTATAGGCTCTATATCCACAAACAATTAATTAAAACTCCGGCTAAATATTTGTTTAGTTAAAGCTTTATATCTATATAGTTAATTAATTAGGGCCCTATATCCGTAGTTAATTAAAGCTCTTAGTATCTACTAAATGTCTAATCTAGAGACCTATCTTAAGAACCTTCCTTAAAATTGCCTTCTGCTTTTAGTCCCTTATTATTGTTTTATTGACTTCTACGCTTTACCTAAATCGTCCTCTATATCTTTAAAACCAGCCACTTGTTATAACTGCCTCTATTTTATATTTCTTGCCCTTATATCTATAATACAGTCCTTTTATTAAGACGATCTTTAAGAAGTGCCGGCTCCTATATGTCCAATTTCTGTTCCCCTTATAATCCTTAACAAGGTCCTTTACTGGCTTAGTTAGGTACGGCCTAGTTTTATCTTTAGTTATATATAAATGGGTTAGGCTTAATATAGTTAGTTATACTCTATGTACGATCTCTTATAGAGCATCTTTATTAGTACCTCTTTGTATATTACTTTACCATTTCCACGGTGCTTATTATCTAATATTATACTACTAGCCTTGTATAGGTCCCTTTCTTATAGTGCAGCTAGCGCAGTTCTGAATTTAAATAGTAGTAATAGTCGTACTGCGATTATTTGTTGTTTAAATTGGGAATAAGGTCGGCCCGGTTAAAGACTCTAATTTAATAATATTTAACTAATTTAGTAACAGTAACGTGCTAATATTAAGGCTCTAGCTTAATTCGGTTCTTTAACTAATTATAGCTTCTATACAGTTGCTTGATTAATTAAGGCTTTATGTGCAGCTCTATATCTAGCTCTATATTATATAGTTGGCTCTATATCCGTGCAATTAATTAAGGCTCTTAGTGCCGTTTTTATTGTATAGTTGGTGTATTATTAAATTCTAGGAGTAGTATAGAGTTCTACCGGTTTTATTGCTAAATGGACCAATTAGGATTTTCCATGCCCGGGATAGAAAATCGCTATTAGCTTAGTAATAGGCGGTAAGCTAAACTAACATCTTTATAGTAGGTTGTCGCGATTAATGCGTTGCAATTAAGAAAGTAAATAAGGAGCTTTAGAAAATATAATAATTAAGCAGATAAATAGAAATCTTTTATATTGCCGTTACTTACACCCCATTTTTTAGCTTAGAACTTAACTATCTCCTAGTTAAATATTCTATACCTATTACAGAGCCTACTGCGGAGCCTACTACTAAGCCTACTAGTTAATAGCGGCCTAGTTAAGCGTCTGTCTCTAAAACTATCTCTAAAAATTAGACAATTTATTCTTCTTTTTAGCTTTAGCTATCTTATCTGTCGGGAATGAGGCAAGTTGCCGTCACGCAAGGCATGTTGCCGTCACGTATTAATGTGGCCCTAGCGTAGTGAGGAACCTTAAGTTCCTCACCCCTTTCCTCATTCCTATTAAGAATTAAATCAACCATCATCATACTATCTACGAACCATAGCTACGTGATATTACCTTATGTTACCAATACTGATTAGTGGTTAACTTCACTGTTATACTATAGAGCAGCTAGGTATTCCACCAAGAAGAGACAAGCCACTGTACTAGTGCTACTCGTGCTAGAGGAAGCTATCTTTTAAGGTCAAAACTGGTTCTAAACCTTAAATAGAACTCTTCTACAAATCTAAGGATCTAAAAGGCCAGAACTGGTCCTAAGCCTTTCTAAGATTACGGATTCTTGCGTCCATTACGCAAAATAACACGCTTTACAAGTCTTCGCGATTTAAGGCCAGAACTAGTCCTAAGCCCTATAATCGCAAATACACGTCCGAACGCGTACTAAACGACAATCCCTACACTAATAACACTTCCCTCCCTCCAAAAAAACATGGCTACGCCTACTTTAAATAACTGGAAAGACTCCTTACTACTAGGGGTAGCTAAGCACGCAAAACTTATTAATAAAGATTGGGACGAATTCGCCTTTAATATAACAACTTGTATTATAAAACAAGTTAACGGCTTTCTCCTACACTATATTATATTTTACCGAAATAGATGCTACGCTGATTCACAACTATAGGAGTATTTTAGGGAGGATTTTATAGGATGGACTGCTGATACCTAGGCACTTAGCAACGTTAATATTATTTAGGATTTTTAAGACTTCCTCTATAGGAATAGGGTATACGTTGCTAAGAATAGTAACCCAATTGCTAGTAATATTCAGGCCGTTATTACTAGTATAGAAGAACTAATATGGACGGAAGCTAAAATTATATATTAACTACGGAAACCTAAAAACAACCTATATTCTTTAGAAGGTAACTTTAATTCGTATTAAAACCCCTAGAATACTAACCCCCTACCTAGAGCTACTTTCCTACCTAGAGGTGCCCTCCTACTTAGAGTTGCTCCGCCTCTACCTCCTCCACTCCAGCCAACCGGTAAGCCTTTACTACGAGAAGTTACGAATCTGATAAAGGTATATTTGGATAAAGAAAAGAAGTTTAGAGGAGAACTATATAATATACTTAGAGTAAAACTACAGGTCTTCTATAACTGTTGCAACAAGGTTAAAATTTAACGCCACTAGTACCACTACACTTTCTCTATTATGTTAAAGGGACGGGCAGCGACATTCTATTATAACTATATTGTGGGTAAAAACTATAGCTTTAATATAATGCTTCAGCTTACCAGAGCTTACTTTAAGACTAATAAAAATCGCCAACTTTATATATCTAAATAGCGGGAGACTATATTTTAGAGAGTTATTACTTCTAACCCAATAAAGACTTATTTAGAGTGCCTTTAATTACTCTTTAATAAACTCTAGAAAATCTAATATGGCCTTACCAAAACTTACTAAAATAAGAACAGCCTAAGGGACCAGGTTATCTTAGCATACTATAGCATTCCTAAGTGTAACTTGGCGCTATATAAACCTATAGATACGTTTAAAGGAGTATATACTGAGCTATGCTCCGCTATAGGTACTGCAATGTAAATATAAGAATCTTAACAGTTTTATACCAAAAACCTTACCTAACTAAGTATTCCTAACTAATATAATCACAACTAGACTAATCAAATATATAGTAGCCGTAGTAGGGAATACAGAAGAGGGTATAATTAACGTTAACTATAAGGCAACTGTGGAGGTCCTAGTAAAGGTTTATTTTAAAGTAATTACTAAAAGAAGTGCTATATTTATAAAAAGCCAAATTGCTAGTTAATTAGACACTCCCTTAATAAGCGAAAAGAGGTATATAATAAGTTCCATTAAAGTGCAAGAAATGTTAGAAATTATAAGGTTACTATAGCCTACTTCTAAAGCTTCCTAGTTTAATACGAAGGCGTAGAAAACCTTAAGGGTAAGGTTAATAAGACTAAACAGCTCCTTATAGATATAGAAATTGAGGACTACTTACCTAACTAATACTTTACTGAGTATGGTAAGGTAAATGGCATACAAACCGTTGCTGTTCTTAATAACCAATCTACGCTCCATTTTATTACAAAGTTAGATATCTTTAATGAGCCAAAGAAGAGCTCTGCGTTTTCCTTTAATGACAGATACTCGGCGAACGTCTTCTATAGTATTATGCCGGATACTGGAGCCGCAGGAGTATCTATAGTAGGAGAACCTTAAGTTCGAGCCCTTTAGCAGCTTAATAGCTCTGTTTAGATTAACCATTTAACGGCAGGCTAATACATAATTCGTTTTAGCAAAGGTACTATAATCTCTCTTAGCACAATTAGGGTTCAAACCCCCTTAGGGTATATTACTTTTTATATTATTTTTACAAACACTCCGTTTCTATTTTGCATTAAAGATATAGATAAATTAGGCGTTAGGCTTAATAACCTTAAAAATATACTTATTTAGGGAGACAATCGGGTGCCTATTATACGCAAGTAGGGTTACCCCTAGTTGCTCCTTTATTAACTAGAAAAGAGTGTTGCTTAAAGCCACTTAACTAAGTTAGAATTACGCTAACTATACCATCATTTTAGCTACCTATCCGTTTATTAATTACTTAGGGTTCTTTAGCAAGCAGGCCATAAAGTTAAGGTTAAGGCAATTAAGCATCTTATAAAATACTACTACTACTACTAAATAAACCAGAGGTCCCCTAGCCGATTTAAGTTTACCCTTAAAGATAACTACAACTTTAACTTCTATATTATTATTAATGTTATATATCTTAGCAGCAAGCCAGTACTCTAAGTTGTTGACTTCTTAACCTCCTTCTAAGCCGCACAATTCTTAAAGGATATATCAGCTAGGAATATATAGGATACCCTTTAGTTATACTAGATTGATATCTACCTAGGACCCCCTAATTAAATTATTTACAACACAAAAAAGAACTTCTTATCTGTAGAGTTTTGATAATAGACAAAGGCAATAGCAATTAAGGTCAAGGAAGTCCCTATTAAGGCATATAATAGTGTTAGAAAAGTGGAGCGATATTATACGCTATTACGCCACGTATATAAGATTATCTCTTTAGAACTAAAGGACGCTAGTAAAGAACTTACCTTACAAATAGCTGTTAAAGCTGTTAACAATTCTACTAGCCCAGATAGACTTATACCCATATTACTAGTCTTTGGCGCCTACCCTTAAATAACTAATAATTCTCCACTATCTCCCTCTATTATATAACGAGCTAAGGCTATTCGCAAGGCAATGAAGGAGGTATAATATCTCTATGCTATACGCCAAGTCAATAACGCACTAGGAATAAGAAATAGCCTAAATACCTTAACTACACTTAATCTGCCACTCCAGTCTAAGGTACGCGTATAGCGTAAAAAGGGAGGATAGTTAGGCCTATATTAACTTATTATAATTAATGGCCAGACTTACACTATTTAAATGCCTTATAGACCTACTTAATTCTATTTAACTGTTATTAAGCCTTACTATAAAGATAACAGTTCCGAGCCTTTATAGGATACCACAGAAAATGCCCTAAAGGAGAGCCATAATTAATATACTTTAGAAGGCGACCACAATTCTAATATAATTATAGTAGATACGCCGCAACTATAACGCGGTAGAGGTCGCCTAAAGGGATTATAAAATCGCCAATATCTTATTAATTTTAAAGAGCAATTTATTGCCGCTATTAAGAATAGAGTTAAGCTATTAATGGCCTTTATAACAGCCAAGGAGAAGGCTGACTTTAAACTCGCAAAACAGCTCTAAAAGGAAGGTTATATTATAACTCTAGGAGCTCCTTTCTAAGCATCTAATAAGTAGGAGATCGATAGTCTTATTATAAAAGGAGTCTTTAAATTTAAGAAATATAACCCTACTAAGTTTAATAAAGTTCGCATCTTTAAATTAAGAATAGTTAATAAAATTAAGGGTAAAGCTACTAATGCCCTATTTAAGAAATTAAGGCTTATTATCTAAGGTTACAATAATAATAGTAAGGAGGTAATTCTTATACAATCTCCTATAATTTAACAAGCTAGTTAGTGAGTTATTATTACACTAGCTCCCTCCTTAATAAAGAATAGAATGGCGGTTTATTTATAAGATATTACTTAGGCCTATACCCAATCAAAGACGCACCTTTAGTGCTTAATATTAGTATACCTTTTAGAGCAAATTTGTTACTAATATCCCAAAGATACAATTATAGTTGTGCTTAAGCTATTATATAGAATTGTAGAGGTAGAAACCTATTAGTAGGCTACCTATAGCAAGCACTATAAAGAGAAGCTTTTAATAACTACTTCTATATTTAACCTATGCTTCCTAATTATAACTATAGGAACTCCATTTAGAATCATCGGCATACAAACTAATAATATAATTATCTTAGGAGATGACCAATTCTCAGCTCTTAAAGAAGATAAGTTAGTAAAGGCAAATCTTATAGCAAAGCTAAAGGAAAAGCTTAATTTAACAACACTATTACTCTTTAATAGATGCACCCTCTCCCTAAATAAGGATTCTATTGCTTTACGCCAGAAGGGTTAAGGTAAGAAGATTAATATTATTAACGCTAATTCTCTAAAGTAAGGATATATAGAGTAACGCGCTTATAGAGCTTATATTGCTTCTATCTGTTAACCTAAGGCTTTATTTAATCTCTCTGTTGCCGCCTAATACCAGGAACTAACTAAGGACAATATTCTTGCCCTAAATAAACGTCTTTCCTAGCAAATAAACTATCTTAATTAGGGACTACTCTATATACCTATTAATCTTCCTACCACTAAGCTCTTTGTATTTGTTAATAGATTATTTATAAATAATAAAGATTTTAGCTCCTAATTGGGATATAAGATTATTATCACAAACAAATTTACTAGAGAGAATGACTTTATAATCTATAGCAATCTTATCTATTAGAGCTTAACTAAGAGTAAGCGCATTACTTAAAGTGTTCTAGCATTAGAGATATACGGAATAGTCAGCGGAGTTAATATAGCAATTACAATTAGAACTGCCCTAAAGATAATTATAGATTAACTTGAACTTCCTATTATCCCTATAATCATATATACCGATTTATACTCCCTCTATAAGTGCTTAGTTAAGCTTAGTACTATAAAGGAAAAGCGCCTTATAATTAATATTATGGCACTTTATTAATTCTACAAACGGCAAAAACTCTTTAAGATTTAATAGATTAACGGTTAAGATAACCTAGTAGATATAATAACGAAGGCAAACCTAAATAAGGCTCTAGAAACGTTTGTTAACATAAACACTCTACATATATAAGTTAAAGGTTAGGTTAAAAGGGAGTAGGAGTATAATATTCTATAGACCCTAACTTAAACTAGCTAATCAGGATTTTCTATCCCCGGAATAGAAAATTACTATTAGCTCGCTTACTACTAGCGCCTTAGCGGCCTACCCGTCTTTACGTTATCCGCCAAATTCTACCAACTGCCGCATTGTCGCATATTGTCGCATATTGTTTGGTATTGTTATATACTGTCTGGTATTATCGCATCCTGTCTGTTTGTATATATGTAGATAGCAACCACAAAAAGAAGAGTTGCCAGTGTTGGGAATAAGGTAAGTTGCCGTCACGCGAGGCATGTTGCCGTTACGTGTTAATGTGGCCCTAGCGTGGTGAGGAACCTTAAGTTCCTTACCCCTTTTCTTATTCCTATTAAGAATCAAATTAACCATCATTATACTATCTACGAACCGTAGCTACGTGATATCACCTTATATTACCAATATTATCTATAGGCCGTAATATAATCTAGACATAATCTTCTGGCCGTATATTCTTCTCTTGCGTTTTAATAGCTGTTCTAGTTATATAGCTGTCTTTAAGGGTTAGGCAAGTCTGCAGAAATTACTAGCTAAGTATTACTATTAAGTCCGTAGGTTATACTTAACAGTTATTAGGGCGCGAAGAGGCTTTAGGGAAGATTTAAAGGAACAATATAAATTCTATCTAAATTTAAGGGTATATAGCTCTTGTAGAGAACAAGACATTATATAAAGAAGAGAAAGGAATAATAAGAGAATTATATAATTAAACAGTTAGGGGTCTTGGTGGTTAATACGTATATATATACATATATAGTCATTAACAGACTTTAGTGTTACGGCGCTAGTAGAAAATAGTGGATTATAGCAGATAATTATAGACAGTTGCAGATAGTTGTAGATAGTTATAAATAGTTGTAGACAGTTTTAGATAGTTATTTATTAAGTGTTTTACTAAGACATTCCTATTATAACTAGGCTAGTTCTATTATAGTACCCCCCCCCTTTAGCTAAAGGTCTAAAATAATTTAATTTAATTAAGAATTTATAACTTATTGCCTTATAGGCGTTATAATATATTTTAAGTTCTTTTAAATTTTAAGTTTCCTACTATTATATTTTGTGTATTTATATTAGGTAGTAGTTATTTACCTTTATATTATATCTATCTAGCTAAAGTAGGCTATAAAGGATGGTCCTTATAGAATTCTTTTACTAAGGAAGGCGTGTTAGCCTTAATCTGGTTATAGGTTTCCTAGGTTTATATTTTATATCCTTTTTACTTAATAAGAAGTTTAAATTGTTTAAATTGTGTTTTCTATTATATATTATTAATTAAGTTAATAAAGTAAGAACTATTACTATTATTAATAATTATAGGAAGTAATAGCGGCACTTTATAAGTTATAGGATTATCTTTTAAAGGTTATAATAAGCTTATATAAAATATTAGGTATATTTTTATTTTAGTTAGTAGTTTATGTAACAGTTCATCAGCACTACGCTGAGACACGAGACCGTCGCCTAAGAGGCTCCGAGACACAATCGACGCTACCCTCATATGTCTCGGATACGGTCAAATATTGAGTCATAGACTACGGAGTTCCGGGTCTACTTTCATGTATTTAGTTTACTTGATTTCCATAGATTTAGAATTAAGTCGCTCATTCAATTCTCCCACACTTGCACTGTTACAGTTTAAGCTTATAGGTATATAGGCTTAGTTTCTTCTTAATTTAATATAGGCTTATAAACTTCTAATTAGGTTTTTTTAAGGGCCGTTAAGTTTATAGGTTTTATATATTTAGATAAACTATATTACCTTCCTTAAAGTCCTATATAGGAGCTCGTCCTTTATTCGCATACCATTTCTATACTATTTAAGCGTACATTAATTTACTTTATAATAGTTTTGTTAACTACTTTATTTAATTAGTAAAGTTATATATATTAATTAACTAAATCCGCTTAATTATGGGTCCTATTATATTAATTTTAGGCTATAGTTTAAATTTAAAATAAGGGTCTTATTTATAGATTATATAGAATAGTATTACGCCTATTAATATATTTATTATATTATTTATAGTAAACTTAGCTAAAGGCAGCTATTTTTCCTAGTCGTCTTATAGGTTATAGGTATTATTCTATAATTATGTTTATAATTTTAGTTTAACTATCTATCTTTAGATAAAATATAATTAAGAGTTATATTTAAATACTTAATTATTTATATAGAGCTTGCTAGAAGTCTAAAATAAACTAGCTTTTATAATTAAATATTATTAAATTAGGAAGTCTGTATAGCTTAAAGATATACTTAAAAGGATATTTAACTACTAATATTATATTAATTAGGTCTATAGGAATTATATATTGTATTTTTATAAGGTGGTTAATAACTACTATAATATTTATAAACCTATTACTATTAGGCAAGTTAACTATAAAGTTAATTAAGATATTACGCCATCTTTATATTAGAATTAGTAGTGGTTAAAGTACTTCTTACTTCTTTATATAAGAGGTCTTTCCTTATATATACATCCTATATACTTAAACATATTTTTATATATAGTTGTGCATTATAGGCCAGTAGTATACTTGTTAAATAATCTTATAAGTCTTCATATAGCCAGGATGCCCTACTATAGGGGAGTTGTATATAAATTTAAGTATCTTAAATTATAAAGGCTTGGAATTTAGAACTACTATTTTCTATTAATAGTATAATTAATTATTTTAAATTTTGTATTTAGTGAGTGTAATATCCTTATACTATCGTTTTCCTATTTAAATTGCCTTTATTATATCTATTATCTATATATTATTCTTATATTTATATTTTATTAGCTTATTAATTTCTATTTCCTATTTATTAACTTCTAATTTATTTCTATTAAGTTCCATATTTAGAAATATAGGATATAGTTTTTTAAAACATTTAAGGGACAATAAGATCAATAATTAATATATAATCCGTTTATCTAACGCATTTATAAGTAGGTTCTATAATTGTTATATTAATATATTAGGCTTCTAGTTAAGTTTGCCCAATTAGTATATAATCTTAAAGTTAAGTTATAATAGATACTTGGCGTAATAAATTTGGTATTATATTAATTGCTTTATAGTTATAAAGCACCATAGGTTCTTATAATCTATTATATATATATTAAAAATAATAATCCTTTAAGCTTAGGACGCTATTATTTAAAGCATTTAATAATTATAAGTAGTTCCTTATTATATATTTTATAGTTTAATTTAGTAGGGGCGAGTTTCTAAAAGAGGAAGGCTACTAGATATAGCTTGCTGTTCTTATTATATTATAATAATATTCCGCCCAGTATATATTTAGATAAGTCTGTTTTAATAATATATTTAAGGTTAAGGTTAAAGTGGATAAAAATTAGAGTATTTATAAAGTAATATTTTAAGTTATTAAAAGCTTATTTATATCTAGCGATCTATTTAATTTTTAAAAATTTCTTTATTAGGCTTACTAATAGCTAGGCAATTTCTAAAAAGTAGTTAATATATTAATAATAGAAGTTTATAAATTATAAAAATCCTTAAATATTTTATATATTATTAGGGCCTCCCTAGTTTATAATTACAGCAATTTTTTTGGAGTCTATTTTAATTCTATTATGGGATATAATTAAACCTAAATATATAACCTTAGATGTATGGAATTTGTATTTCTTAATATCGCATTATAAGCCCGCATTTTATAGGCGTTTAAAATCCATTTTAATATATTTCTAATATTTAAAGAGCAAGGATAAGTAGATTAAGATATTATTAATATATTACTAAAACGTACCAAAACCATTCTTTATACTAAATGGCATTACTAGGTATTTAAAAAGTCCCTATTATATATAAAAAGCTATATACTTCTTATCTCCTTTATATATACGGATTTTATTAAAGGTAGTAACTATATTAAGCTTTATAAAGTACCGTGCCTTTACTAAATAGTTAAGCGTCTCTTAAATTAGGGGAATTGGATATTAGTTTTAAATTATAATTATATTTAGAGCTTAATAATTAATATAGAATCTTAAGCCTTCTCTTAGCTTTTTAATAAATAGTATAGGTAAGGTAAATAAAGATTAACTAGGGCAAATAAATCCTTTTTTTAGATACTTATTAAGGTATTATTGTATTATAAGCAGTTCTTCTTATAATATACTATATAGCAGACTAAATTTTAGTGTTATGCTATGCTTAAGTTCTATCTTAAAATTAAGTTTATCTTAGTGTACAGCTAGTTAATCTATAAATTGTTTTTTAAACTTATTAATTAGATTATAGTACTCTTTAGGTATAAGAGGTTAAGGATTAATATATTATTTTAGTTTTAGTACTTTCTTAATATCTTCTATAGTTATAGTAAAGATTTTATAATCTTATCTTTTTGCTAATAAGATAAAAAGTACGGCCTATATTATATAAAATTTAAGAGGTTTTGGTGTAATATCTTCGCATTATTTACTATAATTAGCAGTTATAGCTTTATTATTTTAGTTTAAGGTTTATAGCAAGGGTAATTTATATTATATTAAATTTAAATAGTTGTGTGCGTATTTATAGAGTAAATAGTTTTTTAAGTAATAACTTTAGTAGTAAGTTGTATGGAACTTTAGTATTTTTTTTAACCCAACTAATTAAGGGGTTGTGTTGCTTTAGCCATCTATATCTAAGTATAACTTTATATTGCTTTAAGTGTATTATAAACAAGGAAATATATTTAAGATATTTGCCTATTCGCATCTTTACTAGAGCGTAGTATATTAGTTTGCTATATATTAATGGTTTACTATTAAAGCCTTATAGGCCTTAGGGCTTATTAAGTTTCTTTAAATTTGGGTATTGGGTTTTTGTATGGTTTGTATTAATAAAGCCTATACTAGTAACTCCGCTATCTATCAGAATTTGTACTTCCTTCTATTTTTTAAGTATTTAAATTTTGCTAAGTATATTAAGGGAGTTATATTATATATTAGCGCAGAAAGAGCCTAAACACTTATACTCTTCCACTTTTTATCCTAAGGCGTAATTTAGCCCTAGGATAATTTATTTTCTAAGTTAACTGTAGGTAAGATACTTTGTGGCAACTAAGTATAATTTATAGAGCAAGTATAATTTAAGAATTAGGAGGAACTATAGCGGACTTTTTTAAAAGGATGGGTTTAACAATCCCTTTAAATATGCCCTTTTTTACTATATCTAAAGTATTCTCTATTTATGGCTTAAGTTCTTTATTTATTGGTTTCTAAGGATGTATAGGATTAAGCAGTATTAAGGTCTATAGGGTTATATATAGGGCTTTTAGGTTTTAGAGACGGATTTTGCTTTAGGATGTATATTAGGTTTATAGTGTTTTAAATATAAGATATAGTTGACTTTAAAGAACGAGTTTGCTTATTATATCAAAGGTCCTTATTAATTTATTAACATATTATAGCAAATTTGGATAGGTTTTTTGGCAGTTCCTTGCCTATTAACTAGACTCTAATTTTATCTAAGATAGCTTGTTAAAGGGCAGCAACTTTAGCGGCTTTATTCTAATCTAGTTCGCTAATAAGGCCTAAAAATTATAAAAAGAAGCTGGTAAAGTCTTGGTTCCATTATTATAAGTTTTTAAATTTAGTAACAGCTATATATTTGCGGCTAGCGTTATTATATGTTTATTTTAACAGGGAGATAAAGATTTTAAGATTAATAAAGGTGCTATTATAGAAGAATGGATTTATAGTTTATGTAGAGTCTTTGCTTGAATAAGATATTTTATAGCTAACCTTACTAGCTTTAGTAGGGTATTAGTTATAGTTTATTAAAAGTTTAAGACGGAGCTTAGTTATAAAGGGACGTAGATTATTTTAATTTCTATTAAACATTAGAGGGTTAGGAAGGTTTTTAGATTTTATAATAAATACTAGGTTCGTTATATATATAGGTTAAGCTATTATTATTAGTTTAGTATTTGTATTTAATAGGCCGTGTTTAAATACAGTTATTTTAATCTTATTTATAGGTATTATTATTAAGGTCTTTAATAAAAGTGCCTTAATATTACGGAGTTCTTATAAAGTGTTTCTATTAATTTTTAATATTAGGTTTCTAGTGCAGCCTACTCCTAAGCTAAGGCATTTATAAAGGATTATTATATTATAGTTAACTATTCCCTAACTAGGGATATAATACTTATGGTTATTAAAAGGGATTTAGGTTTATTTACCATTTTTAATAGTAGTTGTTTTAATATAACGTAGTATTATGGCGTAAAGAGGCTTTAGGGATGATTTAAAGGAATAATATAAATTCTATCTAAATCTATGGATATATAGCTCTTATAGAAAACAAGATGTTATAAAGAAGAGAAAGGAATAACAAGAGAATTATATAATTAAATAGTTAGGGGTCTTGGTGGTTAATATATGCGTATATATACACGCGGTCTTTAATAGACTTTAGTGTTACAGCGCTAGTAGAAAACGGTAAATTGTAGCAGATAATTGCAGACAGTTATAGATAGTCGTAGACAGTTATAGATAGTTATCTGTTAAGTATTTTACTAAGACATTCCTACTATAACTGGGCTAGTCCTATTACAATAGTAGCCCTCCTAGTTTATACTTTTCTTATTATTATTCCTTAGCGCTGCTCTGTTATAAAAGGCCTATTACTATATCTACTCTTTTCTTAGTCTATTTAGGTCTATTTCTTAGTATATATAGAGCCAGTCCTTAATACCCTTTAATTATCTTTTGTTACCAAGCCATAAAAGTACTAGTTTAGGTTAATTACACGTCCTAGCTACTAGTTTTCCTTAATTAGATAGATATATAAATCCTTGCTAAATAAGATCCTTTAAGCCTTAATACTCGTGCTTAGTAAAATGGTAACTTCCTCTATATCTAGAATAGGTCTACTAGCCTTGTCCTTACGTACTTTACTAACTATATATTCTACTACAGCCATTTAAAGGTAGTAGAATTTTGCGGATATTGAGAGTTTTATAGATATTAATAGTCTTGCGGATATTAATAGCCTTATAAGATAAAAGGAGCCTAGGTACTGTTCTGCTAGTCTTTATATCTTAGTACTAAGCTATATCCTTACGCTAGGCTTTAAACTACAGCCTAATTTAGCAGTGTTGTAAACCTTTCTGGGTCCTTTTAGATTTAGTTAAAGAACGGCATTGACTATATAGTTACTGTAAGCTCTGTCTTGCTTAGCTTTAGTCTTTTTAGCTAGTTTACTATCTTGTCTATTTTCTAATCCGTAGTAGGTAACTGCTACTATATTAGGGCTCCTCTGTATATACCTAGGTTTAAAAGCCTTCCTTTTCTCCTGTGGTTAGGCTTATTCTATTCTAGGTCCGTTTCCTAGTTAGTTTAATAAATATTGGCTATCTTAGGTAGTTAAAGGGTAGCATCTTTACTTATAACCGGCTGCTAATTACGGAACTGTTTAACTAACTAACGAAGGCTCTGCTCCTTAGGGTCTATTTTTAATAGATAATCTGCGCCCTTATATAAACTAAACCTATTCTCTATGGCCTTTTATAGCTAGTAGAAGTTAAAAGACTTTTATCTATCTAGATTAGCTTCCGTTTTAGCTGTAGTGTATTTTTAATATTTAAGCGAGAGTTCTTTTACAAACCGGTACCCTTGCTACCTGTTTTCTAGATTGCCTATATCTATAACTTTCTAAAATATTAATTTAAATTGCCTACAGTACTCGCGCACGCTACTTAGCAGATTATCCCTATGCTATAGTATATAGGCTTTTAAGAATTCTACTATTTCTATCTGTTGAGAGTGGTTACTTCCTTAGTATTCTGTCCTAAGCCTTCTTATAAGCTCCGTTTAACTACTAGCTATAAATTTAGGTAGACTTTAGATCTACATCCCTATTATAACAGGCTTGTATAAATGCTTCTAAACTAAAGCTTGTAGATTGCTACTATATAAGAATACTAAGCTAAGGAGAAGAAGGAGAAAAAGACTATTAGTAACTAATAAGATACAATGGGTCGCCAAGGCGCTAGTAGTAGGCAAGCTAATAGCGATTTTCCATCCCGGGGATGGAAAATCCTAATTGGTTAGCTTTATAAGTAGTACTAGTAGAACATAGCAGATTGCCTAGGTAACGCGCTCTAGCACCGTCATACCTATCTAGTAATCGCAGTATTTTAAAAAACCCTAATACTTCTTCTTACTTGTCGCGTAATATTCGGTATATAGCCGTTTATATTGTTTAATAAACTGCAATACGTTTTGCCCTATAAAGTAAGGAGTTCTAATAGTTCCTAAGGCTAGTATAGGCTGGACTATAATATAGACCTTATTTTAAGCCGTTGACTACTAGTTATAAGACGCATTTAGAGCCTTTTTAAGAGCTTGTAGGTAATCCTTATAGCTCTTATCCTTTGTCTGCGGGGGTTTATTAGTCCTATATATTACGGGTAAACGCTATAGTAGGTTTACTTACATAGCTACTTAAGATAAAGGTGTCTTAGATGGCTATTCCAGCGTAGGTTTATACTTTGGCTAGTTTACTTATATAGCTATACCTTTAATAAAGGGCACTTGCTTCCTAACGCCTAAGGGGGAGTCTCCCTAAGAGAATATAGAATTTTTATCTTTTACTACTATCGGGTCTTAATATGTCCATCTATTTTGGCCTGTTATTACTCTGTTTAGTAGGGTACTACTAAGCCTTAGGCTTCTACTTGTACCTACTTCTTTATAAAACGCCTCTAAAGCCGCCGCTAATATAATCTGGATAATTTAAAAGAAGATAAAACTAGGCTAGAATAGAAAGGATAGATCTAATCTCGTGTACTTGCGACCTTGCTTAGTATTGTTTCCTCTGTTACTAAAGGGCAGCGCTAACTTCCTTTACTGCTAGATGCCTTAAATCTCGTTTCTATCTAATTAATTAGCTCTTGGCTTATTGTCTTTGCATTTTTAATAAAGTTCTGGCCATATCCTTGTATAGGCAGTTATAATATTAGGTAACTCCGACCGCCGGTTAATATCGTCCAATAGGCTTGCTAGTTCGCTTAACGCTAAATTTCTACTAAACTTAATTCCCGAGACCTTTTAACCTACACTCTTTTGCTTTTTATTGCCACTTTTCGGCCTATATATTAAGTCTAATGTCTGTCTTTTCCGCAGTCTTTCTGTTTAGGGACTTCCTAGTTCCCCCCGCTGTCTAATACCGCCTGGTTCTCTACTTTTGCTATTTGCTATCTTATCTGTCTAGCTGGCGGTTCTTTTGCAGCTGGTCATTCTTTTATAGCTAGCGCTTCTTCTATAGTTATAGTATGTTCCTATATATCTCTTATATATATAGCACTAAACTTCTAATCTAAAGAGCTTGCCGTTGTCCCTATGTAGAATGCCAAATAATATATGGAAGGGTATGGTATTTCTCTAAGGAAAGTTAGGGGTTGTTAGTCTGTCTATTAGTCTATTAGTTAGTTAGTTAGTTAGAATTAGTTAGAATTAATTAGTAAAAAGCAGTTAGTAACGTATTCGGTAAGCAAGTGGCCACTGCAAGCATGTAGCTACCCTAAAAACCCCACCAAAAACCCCAAAAATCGCTGTTTAATATCTTAACAACGGCTTAATAATAAATTTTAAAAATTTAAATATAGACTCTCCTACGTATTTTAAGACCTCTATTAGAGTTTTAGAGTAATTAATTAAGCCGTTATTAATATATTAAGATTTAGCTCTTAAATTTAAGCCTAACGATTATATCTTAAGAACCACGTATTAAATTACTTTAAAGCTTTAATAGAGGTCTTAAAATACGTAAAAGAGTCTAAATTTAAATTTTTAAAAATTATTATTAAGCCGTTGTTAAGATATTAAAGAACGATTTTTGGGTTTTTTGGTGGGGTGGCCACATGCTTGCAGTGGCCACTTGCTTACCAAATACGTTAAGAAAAAAAGGAAAGAATATATTTCCGGTAACTGGTAGGTTTATAATATACGAGGAAAAAAGAAGCCGAAGGCTCTATAAATATAGGAAAATGCCAAGACACTAAATATAGGACATTTTACACCATCACAATAGTACCTATAATACCGCTATATAGATCTATATAAAGGTTAAACTAATAGAAATAGATTTAGTTAAGCCTTTCTGGTTATATAGGGCCTAGGTATTAAGTATATACTACTAAAATAGCTAGTAAAAGGCAAATAGTACCAGTTTAGAGCCGTTATAGATATAAAGGTAAAACTAAAAATAAGCTTACTAGGGAAGCTGGTTATACTAGCAGGTATAGAAATTACTAAAGAGCTGTATACCCTAGTGCTAGCTATAGTTGCTATAAGAAAATAGTAGAATATAGCGTAGCGGCATATAAGCGGCGTGGTTTAAATTAATATAGTAGTAACGCGGGAGCTCCCTAGGTGGGCCATAGTTAGTAAAAACAATATTACAGTAGCTAGCATTTTTATACTTATTAAGAATAACAATAGTGACCTTATTAGCTGTAAGTATATTTTTATAGCGTTAATTAGCACCTACTTTAATAATTAGATTTATTTATAGATTTAGAACAATCTATAATAGAGTAGATATAGTTTATACTAAAAGCTGTTATATAGTAATCGAGTATAAAATAATAAAAGAATTACTAATCTTATATAGTATATTAGTAAGATGCTATAAAACCTCTATATTAAGCTACGAATTAGTTTATAAATAAACGTTAGTAGTATACATAGGGTTATAAAAGTAAAGCTAAGTATATTAAGATGTAGCTCTAGGGGGGCTTTTATAGATCTAGTAAGGTAGTATAGTTTACTATAAATTTAGAAATAATTAATACCGGCTAAAGTAGCGCTATAATTAATAACGGCGTAGTTAATAAAGCCTTATAGTGGTCTAGATGGGGTAGTTTATACTAGTAATATTTTACTAGGCTATTATAAGCAGGCTATAAGTCGACGGACCTTTAGAAGGCATACTGTGATTTTTAAAATATCGGTAAAAATCGCCAAGCCGTATAACGCGTATTACCCCCCCCCCCCCCCCCTTTTAATAAAATAATATAGCCCCTATAGCCCCACTAATATAACTTTATATTTAATAAATAGAGGACAGTTTTATAGCTTTATTTTAGGGCTATAAAATAAGCCCTTATTTATATAAATAGGACTAATATTAGTAGAATTATATAGGGTACTTTATAATAGTTATAAAACTTAATTTAAGGCTCTGTGCTAACTAGAGTAACCGCTTAAATTATATATAGTTTGGATTATATATAGCCAAAATACGCTAAAATATATCTTTTTAAAATACTTATAGCTTAATAATAATAATAGATATTTATATAAAATTTTAAATATAGCTTATTAAATAGTAAATATATCTTTTTATAATATATATATACTCAAATTTAAGATAAACAAAGGTACTTTTTAAACTTAAGCTTATTATATAACTATATCTTATAATACTATATAAATATTAAAGGTATATTTAAACCGTTTTAGCTATATTATTAGGTAAGTTATATTAATATTTAACTAACTCTGTTTTTAATATATAAGTTATAAATAAAGCTTTAATACTATAACTTATATAGTTAATATTGGCCCTCCACAACAAAGACGGGCGAATACTATACTATAAAACGGAAACACCTCTATTAAAAAGGCATCTAACAAAATATAAAGCCTATTAGACGCGTCTAGTATCTAAAATTATAGGGGAGTAACCGTTAGCTATAACGAACTAACGCAGCTAGCAGAATGGCTCCGCCAGTCTAGTGAACCTTAGGCGCCCCTCTAGCAAACCCTTAATTAAATCCTCTAATGGTTAAGTAAAATTAAAAACAAATAAAACCCCCCCTTACTGGCGAACCGCACCTAGGCCGCCGTAGCTGCGCTTCTATAATATAGGGAACCCACCCCCCTTAAGATAATAACCGGGTATATAATTATAATATAACCAAATATAGAAAAAGCAGAGGGGCTAAGGGGACAATTAGAAACAGATGTCCTTATAGAGATTCGCAAAGAGGTCTATAACGCTATTATAGTCTAACACCTAAGGAGCAGAGACATTTATAAGGGCGCGAAGAGGCTTTAGGGAAGATTTAAAGGAATAATATAAATTCTATCTAAATCTAAAGGTATATAGCTCTTGCAGAGTACAAGACGTTGCGTAAAGAAGAGAAAGGAATATAGGAAACTTGTAACTAAATATTTAGGGTCTTAGCAGCAGACGCGTAGGTATAAGCCCACGCGGAATTTAACAGGTTTCGACCAAATTCCATTACATTAGTGGAATTTAGTGGAAACTGGTGGAAATTAATTAAGTTGGCGGAATTTAGCAGAATTCGATTAACTTAGTAGAATTTAGTAGAATTTAATTAAAGTGTTAGAATTTATCTGTCGAGTATTTCACCAAGATATTCCTACTATAACTGGGCTAGTCCTGTTATAGTACCCCCCCCCCCCCTTTTAGCTAAAGGTTTAAAATAATTTAACTTAGTTAAGAATTTATAATTTTATTACAGGTTGTATTTTAGCGCCGGGTAGCGGTCTTGGCGAGGCAAATCTAACTAATTAAACAACTTTAACCGGTGGTTGAAGTTCCTTAATATCTTATGTGTTATATAACCATGTTATAAACATTATAATACTTTTTATATTCTTTTTAAATTCGAGTTTCCTGCTATTATGTTTTATGTATTTATGTTAGGTGGCAGTTATTTGCCTTTATATTATATCCATCTAGCTAGAGCAGGCCGCAAAGGATGGTCTTTATGGAATTCTTTTACTAGGGAAGGCGCGTTAGCCTTAATCTATTTATAGGTTGCCTAGGTTTGTATTTTATATCCTTCCTACTTAATAAAAGGTTTAAATTATTTAGATTATATTTTCTATCGCATATTATTAATTAAGTTAATAAAGTAAGAACTATTACTATTATTAATAATTATAGAAGGTAGTAGTGGCACTTTATAAGTTATAGGATTATCTTTTAAGGGTTGCAGTAAGCTTACGTAAAACATTAGGTATATTTTTATCTTAGTCGGCAGTTTAAGCTTATAGGTGTATAGGCTTAGTTTCTTTTTAATTTAGTATAGGCCTATAAACTTCTAATTAAGTTTCTTTAAGGGCCGTTAAGTCTTTAGGTTTTATATATTTAGGTAAACCATATTACCTTTCTTAAAGTCCCATACGCGGGCTTGTTCTTTATTTACATGCCATTCCTATAATATTTAAGCGTATATTAATTTACTTTATAATAGTTCCATTAACTGCTTTATTTAATTAGTAAAGTTATATACGTTAATTAACTAGATCTGTTTAATTATAGGTCCTGTTATATTAATATTGGGTTATAGCTTAAATCCAAGTTAAGGGTCTTGTCTGTAGGTCGCGTAGAATAGTATTATGCCTATTAATACATTTATTATATTGTTTGCAGTAAACTTAGCTAAAGGCAGCTATTTTTCCCAGTTATCTTATAGGTAGGAGCAGTATATTTATAGGTATTATTCTATAATTACGTTTGCAATTTTAGTTTAACCATCTATCTCTAGATAAAATGTAGTTAAGAGTTATATTTAAATACTTAAATGTTTGCATAGAGTTTACTAAAAGTCTAAAATGAACTGGCTTCTATGGTTAGATATTATTAAGTTAGGAAGTCTATATAGCTTAAAAATATACTTAACAAAATATTTGGCTACTAATATTGCATTAATTAAGTCTATGGGAATTATATATCGCATTTTTATAAGGCGGTTAATAACTACTATAATATTTATAAACCTATTACTGTTAAGTAAATTAACTATAAAGTTAATTAAGATATCGCGCTATTTTTGTATTGGAATTAGTAGCGGTTAAAGTACTCCTTAGTTTTTTATATAAGAGGTCTTTTTACGCACGCATATCCTACATGCTTAAATGTATTTTTATACATAGTTGTATATTATAGGCTAGTAGTATACTTGTTAAATAATTTTATAAGTCTTTATACGGCCAGGATGCCCTACTATAGGGGAGTTGTATATAAATTTAAGTATCTTAAATTATAAAGGCTTGGTGTTTAGAACTACTATCTTCTGTTAATAGTATAATTAATTATTTCAAATTTTGCATTTAGTAAGTGTAATATTCTTATACTATCGTTTTCCTATTTAAATTGCTTTTACTATATTTATTATCCATATATTATTCTTATATTTATATTTTATTAGCTTATTAATTTCTATTTCCTATTTATTAACTTCTAATTTATTACTATTAAGTTCTATATCTAGAAATATAGGACGTAGTTTTTTAAAACGTTTAGGGAGCAATAAAATCCATAATTAATTTATAATCTAGTTATCTAAAGCATTTGCAGGTAGGTCTTATAATTATTATATTAATATATTAGGCTTCTAATTAAGTTTACCTAGTTAGTATATAATCTTAAAGTTAAATTATAACAAATATTTGGCCTATTAAATTTGGCGCTATGTTAATTGCTTTATAGTTATAAAGTACTGTAGGTTCTTATAGTCCATTAATACATATATTAGAAATAATAATCCTTTAAGCTTGGGACGCTATTATTTAAAGCATTTAACAATTATAAGTAGTTCCTTATTATATATCTTATAGTTTAATTTAGTAGGGGCGAGTTTCTAAGAGAGAAAGGCTACTAGATATAGCTTGCTGTTCTTATTATATTGCAATAATACTCCCCCTAGCGCATAATTAGATAAGTCCGTTTTAATAATATATTTAAGGTTAGTGTCGGAACGTTAATCACGTGACGTAGTCACGAGACTACGAGGCGAGACTAGCTAATCTGACTCGGAGCAACCCCTGACTTCAAAACAATCAACAACTACCAACTTCAACACCGCATACGTACCACTATAAGTGATATTCGTGCACGTTAATAAAGCGAGTATACCGACACTGATCAGTAGACGTATAGATCAGGAAATACGCAATAGCAAAGCTCAAAACCACGCATTAGCTTAACTGCTAACGCGTCAGATCGCAGAGCTATCGCCCTATTTCAGTTAAAGGAGAAAACTACGTTACCCTCGAAGCTCGAGACCACGTATCAGCTTGCTAATGCGTCAGATCGCCTAGAGAATTGTATCTTTACTTAGAGAGAGCTACGTTATCCTTAAAGCTCGAAACCACGCATTAGCTTAACTGTTGACGCGTTAAATCGCCTAGAGGACCCTTAAAGCTTAAAACCACGTATTAACTTAACTGTTAACGCATTAGATCGCCTAGAGGACCGTATCTTTACTAAGAATCGTCTTCAGTCTTTAGTCTTTAAAAACTGTAGATTTGTTAAGGGGATATGCAAACACCCTTATCTTAATACCTTTACCTTGACACTCTTACCCTTAACCACCCTTATACCTACCCTCTTAACCACCCTTATACTACCCTTATACCTACAACCATGGAACTAACGGAAAAAGAATAGGCCACAATAGCCAGTAAATACGGATACGGAATTAATGCAGACAAGGCTACAAAAGACGAGCTGGTAGAGTTTGTAGAAACGACAATATATCTAACACAAGACCTTACGGACAACAACTTATGGTATATCTTTTAGGAGCAGTTCAAGGGGTTTATAGTAGAGAGCTTCAAGAAGATGCGCACAGATATTAAATCTAAGCTACAAAGACATCTCCTTAAGAGAGGTATTTATGTAGGCAGACGCACTAGCAGAATTACTATATCTAAGCTGTTATTTGAAGTTATACAAAAAGAAGAGCAGCATCAGTGGATAAATAAGGACATTATAGCAACCATTAAGGAGCTAGTAGAACCACTAGCTTCAAGAGCACTATAAAACAGGTTAAACCACACTTGTAACGGTCTATCGGGTCAGCCTATAGCTATAGTTACAATACCACCTAGGTCTACTGCACCAACTGCTACCCAATAGCAGTATACCCTATTACAACCTACCTCTACGCAGAATCAGCAACTATCGCCTGCGGCAACTGCCTCTCCTCTAGCAACTGCTCCTACCCCACCACTAGCTGCTCTGCCAATTCCACTAGCTATTTTAACTGCTACTACCCTACCTAGTCCTCCTCCTGCCCAGTATCCTTACCCTAGTACTACCAACCTTAACCCCAACTTCGTTGAACTGACGACCACCCTTACAGCTACAACACCTCAAACACCTGTTGCATCTGCACTAGCTACTCCGCCAATTCTACTAGTTGTCCCAATCGCTGCCCCCACTACTCCTACTACCCTACCTGGTCCTCCTTTTACCTAGTATCTTTACCCTAGTACTGCCAGGGATAGACTAAACCATACTCTTAACGGTTTAGCTATTGGCCCAAAATTAGTTCAGCCTATTAAAACGTAGATACCTACCCCTACAACACCTTAACTATCTACTGCATTTATACCCCAGCAATCTGCCCAGTAATAGTATAACTTTCAGTAGCCTGCCCAGCAGTAGTACAGCCCTTAGCAACCTAGCCAACAGCAATATACCCTACCACAATCTTCCCTACCGCAATCTACCGTACCGCAACCTACTGCACCACAGTCTACCTTACCGCAACCTACACTACAGCAGCAATCAGACCCGGGGGTAGAAGGAACGGCTTTATACAACAGGGAAGCTGCTACTGTGGCAAAGATATATATAGACAGCCAGGGAGTTTCCGCCTGTAGAATTGCAGCCTTAAACCATAGAGAAGACTTGCCTTAATTAATTAACAAGTTACAATCTCCAACTGTTCTATAGGAGAAGGAATACCCTAGTTAAGGAGTATATACTACCTTTTTTACGGACCGCAACTACCACAACCTAAATAAGGCAGAGGTTGCCTACGCAAATACCCTAAACCTACGGCCATGGCGGACACGGCAGACATTTCAGTATACCTATAAGAGGACGTTCCCTTGCCTCAATTAGGCCGTAGGGGTGGGTTAAATAAACGAACTGTAAAGTATTACCTGGGTGTACGGTAGGGGGTAGGCAATACCCTTGTATAGGAGAGAGAGAGAGAGACGAACCAATAGGGGAGGAAGAAGACTGCAAGCCTAAGGAGCTTATAAGGGGTGGCTAAGGCCTAGCCGAAGGCTACCCTTAGCAGCCCTAAAAGCTCCCAGGATATAGCTAAGTAATACACCACCAAGACACCAGTGTCTAATATCCGCAATATCCGATATTCGCAATATCCGCAATTCTCTACCAAGTTAGCCAAATTCTGCTAAAGCTATGATAATACATAGGTTAACGCTTGTTGACCTCAGAGTTGGGAATAAGCAAGCGAGCCAAGCTGAGCAGGCTCAGCTTGCTGGCTTGTAATTTTTAACACCTTGAGCTTGCTTGCTTGGCTTGTTTGGCCAAAATTGTCGGCTTGCTTGGCTTGCTTGCCCGCTTGATTGAATTTTGTATAGAAGTCTTGGTGTTATATACAAAATTAAGGCTGTAGGCCACCCCAAAATCTCTCCTCCGCGGCCCGACTCGTAGTTATATAATGTAGTTACGTAGGGGTAGTTATCGCAAAGCTTGGCGAAGTGTTGAGAGCGGCTTTAAGGAACGCGTTGATGGAGGCTTTAAGGGAGGCTTTAAGGGAGGCTTTGAGCGAGACTTTAAGGGAGGCTCTAAGGGAGGCTCTAAGGGAGGCTTTGAGCGAGGCTCTGAGGGAGACTTTAAGAGAGACTTTGAGAGAGGCTCTAGTGATAGCTCTAGTGATAAGGCTTCTACTTTTAAAGTACCTAGATGTTAGCTATCGCCTATATAGATTGTGGCTTACTTACTATCCGTACTAGATCTTTTAAAGCCCGTCCTTTTGTAGCTACGATTACACTGTAAGGCAGTAATAAGATTAGGCCGAAGCCTTAAGCAATATAGCTCTAAAAGATTACCAGCTTCACTAAAGGCTTATTTATAGTTATCGCTTATAGCTAGTGTTGTTAATATATTAAGAGCTATCTTTAAGAGCTTTGGCTGAGTTAATTACTCCTGCTACTAATATAATATAGGATCGCTCGCAAGCGGATAATTATAATTAAGAGGCTCTTAAACTCTCCAAGCTTTATACTTATTGAGGTTAATAAGGCCTTAAGAGCCACAAGTATTGGCTTAAATATAGTCGTCTCTACCAGACGCCGCATGCGATGGTTTTTGCCGCTAAGTTAGTAACTAAGTTAGTAATATAATTAAGGTCTCTAGTTTAGCTTTATATTAAAGCCAAAGCTTAAGAAAAGCTAATTTGTTTTTAATTAGCCAATCTAGGCAATCTGCCCATGTATATTTACAGAAGTTTTTATATAAAGGATAAAGTAGAACGGCTGCGTAGTAGATAGGAGTCTTATTAAGTTTCTTAAAATACTTCTGCAGTTTTAACCACCCGCGATTAAGGTTAATTGCGTAGTAATCCTTAATTGGTTCTTAATTAGGATAGCCTTCTATTATTACTTTAGCTACTTAGGCCTTCTTTTCTTTAAAGAGGTTAAGCAGCTAATTTAGTGTAGAAATCACCTCCCAAATCGCGCCATATAGGCCCGATTTGCCTCTAGCTTTAAGCATCTTAGTAGCTTCGCGAATTGGTAATAGAATATTAATATAGTTGATAATAACGTCCCAATCGTTAGAGGTTAACGCTCCGCTTATAATAAGTGGTGGAGGTAGAGGTACCTTCTTTCCTTTAGCTATTAGAGGAGCTACTTCCTTATCATATTTCCGAATTATGTATTATGTAATTAAATCAATTAGGCCGTGAAGAAGGACAGCTTAGGCGAAGGCGTTGTGATAACTATTCTATCTAGTTTTAACTGGCTTTACTACTTTAAGAATTCTGCCCTTAGCCTCTGGTATAGTAACCTACTCCTATTACTGGTACTCTTTAAAAAGTTAATGAAGCTAAGGTGTATTAATAGAGTTAAGGATATTAATAAGAACGCCAAGAGGACCTTCTTTTCGCCATTCTTTAAGGAAGCGTTCTTCGTCCTATTTAGTAGAAGTTAGTAAGAGAGTAGAAAGTAAAGATTTATTAATTAACTTACTGGTATATTTAAATCCTTATTCTTATATACTTCTTTATCTTTTCCAAATAAAATTAACTGGGCTATAAGGTTAAGAATATAGGCCGCACACTAAATCTAATGGTCCTTTTTCTTAAAGCTAAACTTGGTAGATAGATAATCTATATAGGTGCCATTATTAGCGGTGTTGTCAGTAATAAAATAGCTAAGCCTCTTATTACTAACATTAAAACAAGTGAGAATGTCACTAACTACTTAAGCGTAGTTGATTCCTGTATAACGGCTAAGTTGCTCTAGTAAAGCAATTAAGTAGTTAATAACTCGGCCTTTGCGATTAAGGTGGTAAATATATATACCAGTAAGAGTGTATTTGCCACTATGTGTAGTCTAGCCATTAAATAAGAAATAAAGCTTTAAATAGGCGCTTGTAAGCTCCTTAATTACAGCTAGCTAGTAGGCCTTATAGTCCTGCATTATATAAAGCCGAACTAATTTATGGCTTTTCTAAATCCACCACTCTGCGTTGCGATTGGCAGCGGCTATTATAATATAAAAGGAAGGTGTTTCAACCTCTTATAGAGAATGATTATTATTAGTAATCTATTTAATTACAGCTTGCTAAAAAGCCTTTTTATTAAAGCTACCAATAAGATCGTTTACGAGGCCTTAAGAGATTCTATGCTTCCCGTTAAGTACTTTAAGAATTATCGCCTTCCGCTTCTTTGTGAATTTAATTACGCCTTGCTTATTATAACTATAGCCTTCCCTCTTTTCTGCAAGGTGTTAGAAGGCAGAAGAAGTAGCAGAGGTAATATTAAATCGGCCACCAGGTATAACATACTAATAGCAATATTTACATTCCCAAAATAGTCACTTGCTGGTGCGATATTAAAGTTAATATCCGTACTAGTAAATAAAGTTTATATTCCTTTTTAAGATTCTAAATAGCTTCTAATATTAGTTAAGTCGGCCCTAGTTAATCCCATTATAGTTTCTCTTAAAGTCAGTATCATCTAAAGGCAGTAGAGACGTGTCTGGAGTAACAGCTTCGGAAAGTGTAATTATAGGCGTTAGAGTGGCTATCGCGTTTAGGTTAGCTTTGGTAAGATCCTAAGGCATTACTAATAGAAGGGCTAGTAGATAGCTATAATTGTGGTAGTATTTTAGGGGGGTTTGGTAGAGAGATCTCCTTAAATATAGATCGCAACTTAAGCGCAAGAACGCTCGGCGCGGAAAAACAATTACACAGTCAAAATCACCACCAAAAGTGTATTATAAGATTCAACTCTCAACCAAAATCTAGTATATATATTTCCTATCAAGCGGGCAAGCTAGCTTGCAAGCTGAGCCTCATTTTGGCTTGCTTGCTTGCCCAAAATAGACCTTCCAGCTTGCTGGCTTGCTTGATTAGTCAGCAAGCAAGCAAGCCAATCTAGCAAGCCAGCTTGCTTATTCCCATGTCTGGTTGACCTAGCATCTAAGTTGCTATACAACTGTCTTATACAACTCGGAACTACGTAAGAGAAACGCTTAATAATTGATGTAATATGCCTTCGCCAAGCTTACAAACAAAAACAGATTACCAAAGTCAAGTGGATTGATGGAGATACTAACCCTATGGATGCTATAACAAAGGGCAAGCCTTATACGGCACTATTATGGCTTATTAACACGAATCAAGTCGAATTACGGGCCGTAGGGTGGGTTGAACGAACGGATTCGGTTTCAGTAGGTATAACGGACTCATATAATACAGAGCCAGCCGCTAAGGCGCTAGTAGTAGGCGAGCCAATAGCGATTTTCTATCCCGGGGATGGAAAATCCTAATTAGCTGGTTTAACGGTATGGCAGAATCCAACAGGTGGCGCGCTCTTGGATTAAAGGTAGAGCTATTGCGTATTATAGACAGAAGAGCTAGTTATTGCGTATACGCTACAAATAGTCTAGAAGTAGACTTGACCTTAGAGTGTAGATTAGCCTTCTTTTTAGAGTTGCTCTAGTGTCGGAACGTTAATCACGTGACATAGTCACAAAACTATAAGGCGAGACTAGCTAATCTAACTCAGAGTAACCCCTAACTTTAAAACAATCAACAACTACCAACTTTAACACCGCATACGTACCACTATAAGTGATATTCGTGCACGTTAATAAAGCGAGTATACCGACAGTTAGGGTTAAAGTAAGTGAGAATTAGAGTAGTTATAAAGTAATATTTTAAGTTATTAAAAGCTTATTTGCATTTAGTAGTCTATTTAAATTTTATGTTCTTCTTTATTAGGTTTACTAATGGCTAAGTAATTTCCAAAAGTAGTTAATAAATTATTAGTAGAAGTTTGCAAATTCTAAAAATCCTTAAATATCTTATATGTTGCTAGGGCTTTCCTAGCTTATAATTACAGTAACTTTCTTAGGGTCTATTTTAATTCTATCGCGGGATATAATTAAGCTTAAGTATATAATCTCTAACACGTAGAACTTGTATTTTTTAATATTACATTATAAGCCCGCATTTTGTAGTTATTTAAGGATTATTCTAATATGTTTTTAATGTTTAGCAAGCAAGGATAAGTAAATTAAAATATTGTTAATATACGCGGTAATAAATATATTAAGGAATTTACAAAGCATATTATTAATATATTACTAAAACATGCCAGGACCGTTTTTTACGCTAAATGTTATTATTAGGTATTTAAAGAGTCTCCATTATATACTTCTTCTCCTTTATATATACAAATTTTATTAAAGGTGGTAACTATATTAAGCTTTATAAAGTACTATACCTTTATTAAACAGTTAAGCGTTTCTTAAATTAAGGGAATTAGATATTGGTTTTAGATTATAATTATATTTAGAGCTTAATAATTAATATAGAATCTTAAGCCTCCTCCTGGATTTTTAATAAATAGTATAAATAAGGTAAACGGAGATTAACTAGGGCAAATAAATCCCTTTTCTAGATGTTTATTAAGGTATTATTGCATTATAAGCAGTTCTTCTTATAATATACCATATAGCGGACCAAACTTTAGTATTATACTAGGTTTAAGTTCTATCTTAAAATTTTGCTTATCTTAGCGCGGGGCTAGTTAGTCTATAAATTATTTTTTAAACTCATTAATTAGATTGTGGTACTCTTTAAGTATAAGAGGTTAAGGATTAATATACTATTTTAGTTCTAGTGCTTTTTTAATATCTTTTATAGTTATAATAAAGATTTTATAATCTTATCTTTTTGCTAATAAGATAAAGGGCGCGGCTTATATTATATGAATTTTAAGAGGTTTTAACGTAAGATCTTTATATTCTTTACCATAATCAGCAGTTATAGCTTTATCGTTTTAATTTAAGGCTTATAGTAAGGGCAATTTATATTATATTAAATTTAAATAGTTGTGTGCATATTTATAGGGTAAATGGGTTTTTAAGTAATAACTTTAATAGTAGGTTATATAGAACTTTAGTGTTTCTTTAACCTAGCTAATTAAAGGGTTATGTCGTTTTAGCTATCTATATCTAAGTATTATCTTATAATGCTTTAAGGGTGTTACAAATAGGGATATATATTTAAGGTATTTGCCTATCCACAATTTTATAAGAGTATAGTGCGTTAGTTTGCTATATATTAAGGGTTTACCGGTAAAGCCTTATAGGCCTTAGGGCTTATTAAGTTTCTCTAAATTTAGGTGTTAAGTTTTTATATAGTTCATATTAATAAAGCCTATGCTAGTAGCTCTGCTGTTTATAAGGATTTGTACTTCCTTCTATTTACTAAGTATTTAAATTTTGCTAAGTATATTAAGGGAGTTTTGTTATATATCAGCGCTAGAAGAGCCTAAACACTTATACTCTTCCGCTTTTTGTCCTAAGGCGCAACTTAGCCTTAGGGCGATTCGTTTTCCAAGTTAATTAAAGGCAAGGTGCTTCGTAACGTCCAAGTATGATTTATAGAGTGGGTATAATTTAAGGAATAAGTATAACTTTAGGAATAGGAGGAACTACGGCAGACCTTTTTAAAGGGGTAAGTTTGGCAATGCTTTTAAATATATCCTTTTTTACCGCATCCAAAGCATTCTCCATTTATGGCTTAAGTTCTTTATTTATTAGTTCCCAAGGGTGTATAGGATTGGGTGGCATTGAGGTCTATAGGGTTGTATATAGGGCTTTTAGGTCTTAGAGAAGGATCGCGCCTTAGAGTATATACCGGTTTTGTAGAGTTTTAAATATAAGGTGTAGTTAACTTTAGAGAATAAGTCTATTTGTTATATTAAAGGTCTTTATTAATTCGTTAATATATTATAGTAAATTTAGACAGGTTTTTTAGTAGTTCTCTACCTATTAACTAGGCTCTAATCTTATCCAAAATAGCTCATTAAAGGGTAGCAACTTTAGCGGCTTTATTCTAATCCAGCTCGCTAATAAGGCCTAAAAATTCCAAAAAGAAGCTAGTGAAGTCTCGGTTCTATTATTATAGGTTTTTAAGTTTAGTAACGGCTGTGTGTTTGCAGCTAGCGTTATTATATATTCGTTCTAGTAGAGAGATAAAGGTTTTAAAATTAACAAAAGTGCTATTGCAGAAGAATGGATTCATGGTTTATATAGCGTCCTTACTTAAATAAGATATTTTATAGCTAACCTTACTAGCCTTAGTGGGGTATTAATTGTAGTTTATTAAGAGTTTAAGACGGAGCTTGGTTATAAAGGGACGTAGGTTATTTTAGTTTCTATTAAACATTAGAGGATTAGGGAGCCTTTTAGATTTTATAATAGGTACTAGGTTTGCTATAGGTATAGGTTAAGCTACTGTTACTAGTTTAGTGTTTATATTTAACAGGTTAGGTTTAGGTACCGTTATTTTAATCTTATTTATAGGTGTTGCTATTGGGGTCTATAGTGTAAATACCTTAATATTGCGGAGTTCTTTGCAGAGTGCTTCTATTAATCGCTAGTACTAGGCTTTTAGTGCAGCCCACTACTCAGCTAAGGCGTCTGTAAAGGACTATTGTATTATAGTTAACTGTTCCCTAACTAGGGTTATAATACTTATAGTTATTAAAAGGGATTCGGGTTTGTTTACTATTTTAATAGTAGTTGTTTTAACATAATATAATATAAGGGCGCGAAGAGGCTTTAGGGAAGATTTAAAGGAACAATATAAATTCTATCTAAATCTAAGGGTATATAGCTCTTGCAGAGTATAAGACGTTATGTAAAGAAGAGAAAGGAATATAGGAAACTTGTAACTAAATATTTAGGGTCTTAGCAGTAGACGTGTGAGCATAAGCCCATGCGGATTTCGATAGGTTTTAACCAAATTCCATTACATTAGTGGAATTTGGTGGAAACTAGTGGAAATTAATTAAGTTGGCGGAATTTGGCAGAATTCGATTAACTTGGCAGAATTTAGTAGAATTTAATCAAAGCGTTGGAATTTATCTATTAAGTGTTTTACCAAGACATTCCTACTATAACTGGGCTAGTCCCGTTATAACATTAGAGTCACCCTAAAGGACCAATAGGCAAAGGAACAAGCCATAAGGGTAGGGGATAGGCTAGGAGAACGTATTAGCATAAAAGTGCTCTGTAAAGATTACCTAGTTAAAGTTCTAGCGGTTCCTATAAGCCTTAGGGTAGAAAAGGGACGCCAGGCGGACAATATAGCAACTATATAAGAGATAGTTAAATAAACGGAACACCTTATACTAGGTCTTAAGATTACCTAAATCCAATAGCTTTAACAGGAAAATGTAAACTAAGAATATAATAAGAATAATAAGAGGATATAAAGGTCGCTAGAGATCCGCTAGGGAGGCGCTAGTTAAACGCATAGCTCCCTTATTATTAGCACATATACGCCAGGAATATGAAAACTCCTTATCTAAAAAGAAATAATTATAAATGGCCTTATATATAACACAAGGTTCTATAACCACAGACTATACCTAGAATAATACTATTGCTGTGTATAATAGGGACACACCTAATCCACATACATAGTATAGGTATGCTGCGGCTACTATATAGGCCCCTATAATATAAGACACTGCCTAAATCAAGACTAAATAAAATGTATAAACTGCCACTAAAGCATACATAAGGCATAAAAGAGAGAAGACTATATTAAATACAGGAGACGGAAGGTAAGGGCTTAATAGCTATAGGAATAACTGTATACTAGGTTATATAAATAAAAATAATAGGTAATAAGCTAGGGGAACATAGGTGCCTTCCTAGCGTTTCCTACCTTTAATACTAGGGGGCTAGGCCAGCTATCTTAAGCCTTAACAGGCCAGAAGCAACGCCGCGTAATATTACTAGACTAAATAGGGATATAAAGGTTATAGGGGATATAAGGGAGAAAACGCCCTATAGGAAGACCCCTATAGATATGTGACGGGCTTGTATAAATGCTTCTGAACCGAAGCTTGTAGATTGCTACCATACAAGAATACTAAGCTAAGGAGAAGAAGAAGAAGAATCGTTTAGGGGTAGTAGGTAGGCATGTCGCGAGGGCCGCTAAGGCGCTAGTGGTAAGCGGGCTAATAGCGATTTTGCATGCCGGGCATGGAAAATCCTGATTGGTTGAATATGGCAGGTAACGCGCTCTAGCACCATTATATTACCCCCCCCTCCTAAAAAAGCCTGCCCTTAGGCTTTGTCTGAGTTCTTTATTGTCATCTAAATTATTATAGTTATCTAACCCCTCTTCCTAGCATTTAACCCAGCTATCTAACTTGCGTGGTGGTCTAGGGAGGTCTAGGTGGGCTAGGTGGAAATCTTATAGCTTATGGGGAGAGTACTTAAAATTGGATACGGGGTACCATTCTAGATCTTTGTTATAACCTACCTAGCTCACATAGTATTTTAAGGTACTATGGTTCTTCTTTACTGCTAAGATCTCTTTAACTTCCCATTCTTCGTCCTCTGCAATCTGAATTGGCGGTAGGGGGTCGTTGTACTGTCTAGGTAATAGGTCGTCTGTGGCCTTCCGTAGTTGGTCTAGAGAGAAGATAGGGTGGATCTTTATTAACTCTAGTAGCTTAACCTTAAAAGAGTGCCCTACCTTCTTAGGGATTTTATAGGGGCCAGCTATTTGGTGGTCTAGCTTATAGCTTAGCCTCTGGGTTTTTTAGTTCTTTGTTAACACCTATACCTTATCTCCTATGTAGAAGTCTACCTTGTGGTGATATTAGTTTACGTTAGACTCTTTCTTCTCTTATGCCCTTTTTATAATTGCTTGGGCAGTCTCCTAGGCCCTGTGTATTCTCTTGGCGAATATCTAGGCCTCTTTATAGCTAAGGCGTTCGCGGGCCGTCATATGTCCTGTAGGTCTATCCCAATTAAAGAATGTTTGTGGCCTGTATCCATAGAGTAACTTAAATGGCGACATTCCTATACTATTATAAGGGAGCGTAAGCTGTGCGTAGTTTATTATAGGTAGTAGTTCCGACTAGTTGTCCTAGTAGTAGTTAACAAAGGGGCGAAGTTGCTAGTTAAGGTACTAGTTTATAATCTCGGTTTAGCCGTTGGTCTAAGGGTGGAATATAGTAGAGAGCTTAATCTTAATTCTAAGGATATAGCAGAATTTATTCTAGAAGTCCGATATAAACTAAGGTCCACAGTTAGAGACAATTAACTTAGGAGCGCTATAGATCCGGTAGATGTTGTCTATATACATATAGGCTATGTCCTTTGCAGTCGTAGTCTTAAAGTAAGGGAGGGAAACAGCTTGCTTACTTAGTTGGTTAACTACTATAAAGGCCATATTATAGCCGTGTTTGTCCTTTAGGAATAATTTAAAGTCCATTATAATATATTGCTAAGGGCGTTTAGGGACTAGTAGTGGTTGTAGCTATCTAGGAGTTCGGTCCCTAGGGGTATTCGCGCGTTTATAAGTATAACAATTTCTAATAAATCGTTCTATATCGGACAGGAGTCCTCGCCAATAGTAATAAGGCGATAGTAGTTAGTAGGTCTTGTCTTAACTAGGGTGCGCTGTAGAGACTTAACAGTAAGCTTTATAGATTAGCTCTATTTATAGGTTGTTAATGTCTAAAACTATAAGCCATTCTTAGTATAGGAGTAATCCGTCTTCTATTTCCAAACTAGGGTTACCCCCCATAGCTTGATCGCGGAGGGCTTTTAGGGATTCGGCTATGCGGTTTATAGTTAGAATGTAATTAATTAGTCCTATTAGTTTATCTAGGGTCTCTCCTTTTATAGGTGCTACCTTATTCTGTTTAGAGCTCAGTTCCTCAAGGATACGCGGGTTAAGTTGTTTGGTATAGAGGAGGGCGCGTGTCTGGTGCTAAGCCTTTAGCTCGTCTTGTGGCCCTACGTCCTGTTCTCTCTAGGTTAGGGCATTAGCCTTAGCATTTTACCTGCTGGGGTGGTATATAATTGTAAAAAAGAATTGGGAGAGTATTTTAGCCCACTGGGCCTATCAACCGGTAAGTTGTTTTATTGTTATAAAATACTTAAGGGCTTTATAATTGGTATAAACCTTAATCCAAGAGTCTGTGCTTCTAAGCTCTGCGCGCCACTAGAATAATAATTGTACAATAGCTAACATTTCCTTATTGTGCACTTTGTAGTTGCACTTAGCTAGGGCTATTGTTTTTAAGAAGAACGTAATAGGGTACCATTCGCCGTCTAGGTATAGCTATAAAAGGACTCCCGCTACTACCCTATTGGAGGCGTCCGTTTCCAGTATTGATTTAAGGTCTAGGTCATAGTAATAAAGGATTAGGGAGAAGACAAGTCGGTCCTTTAACTCCTTAAAGGCTTTTATATAGTTATCGTTAAAGATAAAAGACGTGTCGTTCTTAGTTAGTTGTATAAGAGGCTTAGCTATAACTCTATAGTCACGGATAAACTAATGGTAGAAATTACAAAAGCTAAGGAAGGACTGGATTTCTTTTATAGTATAAGGGGGTTTTTAGTTGTGGATTGCCTTAACCTTCTTTAAGTTAACTTTAATTCCTTCTATACTAACAATAAACCTAAGGTACTTTGTGCGTTTTACTCCGAATTTACATTTTTTAATATTAACTTATAGGCCTACATTCTGTAGTCTCTCTAGGACCTTCTTAACATAAACTTGGTGCTTAAGTTTATTATCTAAGTATATAAGAATGTTGTCTAGGTATACTGTACAGAATTTATTAAGGTAGTTAAAAAGAACATTATTTATATACCGTTAATAAGTGGCTAGCCTATTCATCAGTCTAAAAGGAAGGACTTTATATTTATAAGACCCGTAATAGGTGCAGAACGTCGTTAGGTCTTCTAATATAGGGTCCATCCTAATTTAGTAAAAAGCTTGGCGGATATTAAGCTTAGTAAAGATTTTGGCCTAACTTAGACATACAAGGGTTTTATTAATTAAAGGAAAAGGGTACTAATCCTTTTAAGTAATAGCGTTTAGCTTCTAATAGTTAATATAGAAACAAAGGCTTTTATTAGGTTTCTTTATAAATAAAATAGGGGAAGTAAAGGGAGCCTGGCTTGGCTTAATAAACCCTTTATAGAGCTTATTAATTAGGTACTGCTTTATTGCCTTTAGTTCCTCTATAGTTTGCTAGTAAAGGGGGCTATAGCCTAGGGAGTTATTGGTCTCTAACTAAATCTTATAATTATAGGTTTAGTAGGGGGGTAGCATATCTAAAGCTACTTTTAAGAACGCGTCTCTATGGTTTAAGAGGTAATTGGGGAGGAGGTGCTTAACTAGTTCCTTATTAGTTTCCTCTACTAGCACTTCTTCCCTCTTAGCAATAATCTGGTTAATTTTATATAAACTAGTAGTAAAGACTTCGTTATCCTTCTAATATATATTAAAGTAGAAACCTATAGCACTAATTGCCGCGATATCTACTATAGGGGTGTTATATAATAGTAGGGTTATCCGTGGCCTTGGGGGCTTTTAGGGTATTGGCGTTATCCTTACTCCTCTTAGCTCTCGTTATATCTTCTAAAGGTTGTCCTTTATGTCCTATTAGTATGTCCTCTTCCCTATTGGCCGGATCTCCGCAATTTGGAAGTCGTCTATGTTAGTGTCCATTCTACTTCCGTAAGTAGAGTCCTCCTCAACTATAGTCCTTTGGGGGAGTATCCTTGTTAGTATAAAGTTTCTGCCGGCCTCGCGGCGGGCATCTTCTTAGGTAAAGGCTAGGTTGCGGTTCCTAACATCTTACTAGTAAGTAGGATTAGCCTTCACGGCTAACGTCTTGCGGTTAATGCGGATTTCCCTAATAAAAAAGGGTAACTTTGGTCTATTCTCTGGCTAGACAAACTGTCTTTATTGAACATTCAGCTAAATATTAAAGTAGGACATCCATTTTTGGCTAAGAATTATGTCGTGTAACCCTAGGTCTAGGATATAAAAGGGGATACTAAACTAGCGTTGTCCATTAATAGCAATATATAGCTTTAAAACGTAGGTAACCAGCATACTGGCTTAACCGTTATAGCTTTTTACTTAAACAGGCTTCTCTAGTCGGGTAGCATTTATATTTAAGAACTTAGTAACATTATTTATATAAGCAGTGTTTATAAAGGCAAAGCTATTTACTCTAGTGTTAATAAGGGCAGTTATATTAACTCTATATCCATTTTAAGATACTATATATAGAACCGTAAAGTATTTTCTACCTATTAGCTAACTTAGATTAATCTCTTTAAAATTAATAGAATACCCTAGGGGGGAGTCTTTCCCTAGGGTTTTTCTTTTCCTAACTTGTTGGACGTTTCTTCTTCCTCTATTTCCTTAATATTACCCATATCCTTTAGCTCTAGGCAGGATATAGTAAAGTAACTATTCTTTCCGCAATTAAAGCACGTAACCATAGCAGGGTCAATTAGGGTATTGCAATAAGCATTAGTTAAAGGTATGGTATATAGCGGGTTAGGCAAGGTTTGTGGGTAGGTAGTTATAACCGCTTTTAGTGTAAGGGCGGTTATGGTTTATCTTCTAATACTAGCTCCTATTAGTGTAGCGGATAGGTTACGGTCGCTATAGGGCTACTTTAGTTGATTAGAATAAGTATTAATTTGTTTTAGTTCTAAATCCAGCAATAAATATTAGGCTATAAGTCTTTAGTAGGTTAGTAGGTCGTCTAAGGCTACTATAATCTTCTCTTGTAGTTAGACCGTTAGCTTATTATATAGGTCTAAATAATAGTTCTTAGGGGGAACCTGGCTTTCGCCTGCTAGGTGTAAGAATTAAGTCTAAAACTTAGTAAAGGATTAGTTTAATTTTATTATTAGGCAATTATAGTTATAACAGGCATCCCGTACTTTATTTAGATTAATATAGATAGCAGCTAGATACTATATTATTTTATTAACAGATATAAACCGAACAGGTAACTTGTCCTTAAACTTGGCCTAAAGGTGTCACTAGGCGTCCCCAATAGTTTAACTAAAGAGGTAGAGCATTTTAGCTTCTTTAGAGGGGAAATAGTTATGGTTAATATAAAGCTTTCCTTATACCTAAATTCTCCAGTTCTTAAAGGTCAGGTCTATGCCGTCTAATAATAGTGGGGGGTTAGGGAGCTTAACAGACTTTAATTACTTTGTTATTATGTCCGTACTCTCTAGTGTATTACATTTAGTTAAGCAAATAGGTTAACTAAGGCTTTGTAAAGGGGAGGCTAGGCTATTTTATAAGGCAGCAAGGCTTTCTAGGATCTCCTTTAGAGTCTCTTATATACTTTAGGCTTAAAGACAATCGACCTTCTAATTAGCAGCAAGGGCATAAATCTGCTCGTATACACCTATAATATCGTTATTGTCTTTAATTTCTGATCCTAACTAGATCTCGTGTTCCTCTTAGGTAGAGGCAGGTCTTTTAGATAAGCTTGCTTTAGGTGCCATTATTAGCTTCCTAAAGTTTATTAGAATTATACAATTCGGTTTTAATTCCGGGGTTCTTTTAGGGGTATAGGTTAAGTACAGTCTGGCCTATAAAGTGGGATATTATTAGGGCCTTCTCAGGCGTAGTAGTGTGAGTTTTTTAATATCTAAGTATAACGCGTTAACGCGTCGTTGCAGACAAAGGTCTTCTTTTAGGGTGGGATATTATTGAGGCCTTCCCAGGCAGTGTATAGAGAGCTTAGTATAATGTAATAGGCTCGTATAAATGCTTCTAAACTAAAGCTTGTAGATTGCTACTATACAAGAATACTAAGCTAAGGAGAAGAAGAAGAAGAATCGTTCAGGGGCAGTAGGTAGGCATATCGCGAGGGCCGCCAAGGCGCTAGTGGTAAGCGGGCCAATAGCGATTTTGCATGCCGGGCATGGAAAATCCTAATTGGTTGAATATAGCAGGTGACGCGCTCTAGCACCGTCACAAGATAGCTATAGCAAGCTCAAGACCAGGACAATTAAGAATTAGACTTAATATAGTAAATATAACACTTACAGCTAACCTATAAAGGGCATATAGCCGGCTAGTAAGATTAGGGGAAGAACCGGAGATAATAACAGATTTAGATATAAAAGCGCTAGTAGGAACATAAGATACGGGAATAGAAAGCTGTATACAAAATAAGTAGCAACTAGGGTGTAGACATAAGAGACAGAAGTTCCAAAAATCCTAAAGAAAGTGGAAATAGAAGAAGTAAGGAATAAAGGAGAGATAAAGGACCCCTACTAGGGGTCCGCCACCTATCCATTATATAGTATAATTGCGGCAATACAAACTACTGTCTTGCAAGACCCCTACTAGACAGTCTAGACCTAGAGAAACACTATATCCTTGCTATATAAGAGCCGTATTATAATACCTATATATAATTAACATACTGTCCCTAAGGGTTCTAACTCCTATATAAACTAAAAGCAGCTATACGCGTATGCTTTATAATTAGTAAGGTTATTAGCCTATTCTTATAGTTATAGCAGGCAGTTAACCCAGATATTGCAGTTATAATAATCCAGACGTATAGGGGACCGGTATAAATTATTAAAGTGTATAACCCTAGGGTTAAAGGGGTCCCACAAATAGAGAATATTATATTAGTAATAAGCCTACTAAAAACTAAAGGTATAGAGTCTATCCTATTAGGAGATATAAACCTCTACTACCTATGGTAAGGGAGTATCTATATCGCTGCTAAATAATAGGTAGAGTGCCTACTAAGAGCTATAGACATTTAGGGCCTTAAACTGGCCACCCCCCTAGAAGCAATTATATAGCAATAAAGCACTACTAGAAGTATAATTAACCTTATATTTATAGACAAAGGCCTATACTAGAGACTTAAAAGGTGCAACCTTAAAGAAAAATAGGCACTTGCCTTAGACTATATCCCTATCTAGATATAGCTAGATCTGGATATTAAGGCGTAACTAAATAGTAAAAGATATGCAATAAGGAAGCTTAAGATAGACAGTTTCCTTAATATAGTTAAACAACAACTTTAAGACCGAAAAGAAATCTACCTAATACTAAACAAGTAAGGCTTATTAGCTACCCCTAAGGAAATTAACCAAAGACTAGAAAGGATCTAGGCAGCAATTAAAAATAGGCTAAAAGAGTACTGCCCAGTCTTACAACTAGGCCCCTACGCGTAATATATATAGTCTATATAATACGCGGTTCTTATTACCAGCCAATAATAAGTAAGAAGGAAATATATAAGCAGCTATAACCTTAAAGATAAGAGACAATATAAAGATATAAGAAACTAGTTAAAGAATACCCTAAAAAAAGAAGTAAGGAATAACTGGAGATGGTTTATAAATAAGCATACTTTTAACTTAAGCCTCCCCTATAATAAGGGCCTTTAGGCTATAGCAAAATAGATAAAGAAAAAGGTAGGGTATTTAGCAGAAGACTTATACCTACCGCCCCTATAAAGAGTAGGGGAATTATAGGCCACTAATAATAATAACAAGATGGTAAAGACCCTTATAGAAAGGTTTTTCCCCTAACTAGTTCCAGCTAAGCTTAGTAACATTATAGGCAAAATACTAGTAACTCGCCTATAGGTTAACAGCGACATAATATTAGAGGAAATGGCTAGAACTATTAGCCGCCTTTTAAATAATATAGTACTAAGACTAGATGGGATTCTAAATAAGGCCTTAAAGACCTATAGACCACTTATAGCACCTTAGCTTATAGATATAGCTAGAGTATGCTTTACTATAGGCTACTACTTATAACTTAGTAGAGCTATAATAACAGTTATTTTACGAAAAGAAGGTAAAGTAGATTACTTAACCCCAAGAAGCTACCGCCCTATTACCTTAGAAAACACCCTTAGTAAGATCTTAGAAAGGGTAATAGCAAACTATATAGCAGATATAGCTAAGGAATACACCCTATTACTATAAAGCCAAATAGGGGCAAGAAAGAACCGCTTAACACTATTAGCACTTACGCTACTCGCTGCTATTATTAAATCTACATAGGTGATACAAAGGGACTTTATAGTATTAATGCTTGGCCTAGATATTAGTGGTGCCTATAACAACATTCCCTACAAGCGCCTCTAATATATCTTTAGAACAAAGGGCTTCCTAAAATAGATTATATAATTTATTTAAGGATTTATAGTCTAGAAAGAAATATTACTAGTCTTTAGCAGATACTAGAGCCCCTCTATTATAGTTACAACATAAATACTATAAGGATCACCCCTCTTGCCTATACTCTTCCTTTTCTTTATAAGCAACCTACTTATGTCACGAAATTCATGTAGAGGGGTTCATTGATGAAATGGGTTAATAGATTGATGATCTTGTATCGTGTCTTTTTGACCTTGATCTGATGTGTCTTTAGTGACGTGTCTTTGTGCACGTGACTCGTGCACGTGACCCACGCCTTTAGAGAATACAGATTATCTAACACACCCCCTTAGCTTTAAGCTCTTTGAGGTCAAAGCTAGCCACCTTCTCGTGTCTGTTAATGAGTTAATTGAACCGTAATCTTATCTAAATCCTTCCGTCTTGCTCTAATACTGTCCCTTAGGTCCTCTAGTTGCTTCTCCTTATCTAGCTGCTCCTTAATATCCACCATCCCAATCATATTAATGAAGCTTTGAAACCTCTACTTAGGCAGGGCCTTTATAAGTCCATTAGCAATCATCTCCTTTGTTACTGTCCATTGAAATCGTACTTGTCTTATTGCGTATTCCTGACGTAGCCAGTATTGATGGATGTTAACATGTTAGAGCTTTGTAATTAGCTTTGCCGTGTCTTTTATAATTAGTTAGAGCGTCTGCGTGTTATCACATTTGATAATTAAGGGCTTGTTTAGGCGTAATGTTATTGCTTTAAATAGCCTACTGATAAAGATAGCTTCCTTTACTGTCTGTAATAGGGCTAACAACTTGGCTTCTATGCTTAATGTTGTTACTATACCCTGCTTATTTGCTCTCTAGGCGATCGGCCCCCTAAATAGCTTTATAATATATCCTTGCAAGCTCTTTCTGTTGATAGAGTTGTCCGCGAATAATGTATTGCTGGCATAGATAAATAATTGCGCTTCACCTCTACTGTCTCTTCCGTTGTCTTGTCCTTTGTTGCGTATTCCTTTGTCTCTCTCTCTACCGTTTGTTCCTTCCTTATCTCCTCTATAGCAGATTGCTCTGCTTCTCATACTATATAGGTACTAGATGACTCTGTTTATTGCTTAATAATGCTTTTGGCCTAGGTCCTGGTTAAACCTTACCAGCTGTAATACTGTAAAAGCAATATCTAGATACGTTATAGTGGCTGTATAGAGTACTAAACCCAGTTTTCTCTAATATAGCATTATAGAAGCTGGTAGGGATATAGGACGGACTAATAGGTCTATATCAGGGGATAGACGCGTCAGACGGATTATATGGTGATTGGTAGGGAGGAGTTCCGATTCTGCTATAGAAGTGTCTAGAAGACGCCCTCTAAGATCTATCTTATACTAGTTAGCTATCTTCTCAATATAGGCTTTCTGGGATAGCTATAGGAGCCTCTAGCTACGATTGCGTATTATATAGATTCCTAGGAACCATTTTAGCTCGCCAAGGGTACTTATCTAGTATTCCTTGCTTAGCTCCTTAATCGCTTCTTAAGCCTTCTTTTTATCTATCTTTCTATAGTAGAAGACAATATCATCGACATAGAAGAAGACGACTATTCCACCTTTTAGCATAATGTACGGCTCCTAAGGTACCTCTTTAAAGCCTAATTCGTTTAATAAGCTTGTGAGATTCTTCTGCCATAATAGTGGTAATTATTGTAGTCTGTATAAGGCTTTTCTTAAGCGCAGTACTTTGTCTGTCTTTCCTTTGTTAAACCCTGGCGGTAGCTTTATATAGACAACCTTGTTGAGATTATAATGGACAAACGTATTAACTGCATCTATCTGTGTCGTCTCTAGGTTGAATTTTGCGGTGATTGCTATAAGGGTTCGGAAGGTCGTACTAGCTAATATAGTAGCTCTCATAGGTAGGTCTCCTGGGGCCTGTTAATTTCCGCATACTACTAAGCGTGCCTTATATTTCTGGAGAAATCCGTGCTTGTCTATCTTGTAGATGAATACCTATATTAAGCTAAGGACCTGCTGTCCCTTTGTATGCTTCTTGTCTGTTTCTTAAAACGACCTTATTTGATAATGGGATTGGAGGTAAGCTTGTTAAGCCTCTTAGAACTAATCTTAAAGAGGGTGTATATTAAGGTCCTTAATTAACTAAGGTGGCGGAGGTAAGTTCTTTTTATATAATCTAATATTACGTATTCTGCCTAATTTCAGCTTGCTATTATTAAGTCGACTATTAAGGTTGAACTTCCTTCCTGCTATAAAGGCGCCTTAATAGGCTGAGGTAATCCTTTTGGTGATAAAGTCTTTAAACCTATTATTACCGGCTTCCTTAAACGAGTCTTTAACTAAGTTGTTAAACACCCCCTAAGTGTAAAACCTATCTCCTATTTGGTTAATAGTGTCCTGATTAGTATCTAACTTTATAGGATACTCAACGTGAAAGGCATATGGAGATTCTTCGTCTTCTTCTGTTGGAGGTGGCGTATAATACGCGTCTTTAAGAGCTCTTGCAAGCTTAAGATCTGCTAACTTATTAAAGGTTCAAATTAGCTTATTAACGTTGTCGTCTTCCTCTTAAATTGATGGTTTAAATACTTTATTATTATCTTCCAGAAGAACCTCGTTCTTAGTTAAGGTCTTAGGAAGTTAAATCTTCTCAATTAGCGTATCTAATTCGGCGTATAGATCCTTTGAGATGTCCATTCGCTTGCCGTTAAAGAACGTCTTTTTATTAAAGATGACATCCCTAGTAGAGATAATAATACCTTTGTGCGGGATCTAGATCCTGTAGATATTGGTAGAGTTATAGCCAACGAGGTAGTTGATATAGGCTTGCAGATCTAGCTTGCTTAGTCTTTTCTTCTTTAGCTAGGCATTTGACGTCATCGCGTACGCCCTATAGCTATAGGCTTTTAGGTGCGCTAATTATGGTTTTCTTAATCTCCTATTTGCTAGGTAGGTATAGAACCTTTTATATAGCAATTTCTATCTATTGCTTTCCCGTGGCGTTTGATCTTGAAGGTAGACTACATAGTTGACTATCTCGTTCTATAGGTCGTGTAGTAGATTGGCAGCAATTCTCATTATATGTCCTTTCTTAATGATTACACCCCCTGAGTGTTTGGCGGTACCGTTCTGTACTTAGGTATATGGCGCCGAAGGCTTAAAGGTAATCCCTTAGGTCCATAGCCATTTAAGGGTTTTTCTTCTCCCTAGCTTGTTGTCTGATCTGATAGTGTTAACTTTAAGGTTATACCTTAGACGAATCCATTAGATGAAATCTTTAAGCACTTATAGTATCTCCTTCTCTTCGCCATGCGTCGTTATAAAATATGGGAAGGTTCTTTCTAAGAAAGTGTTATAGATGAATATAACTTGTATGAATCCGGCATGCGCTTCCTTGAGGTCAGTCCAGTTAATATAGAGGTTAAGATAAGGTTTATTAATATTCCGTTCTGAGAACCTTTGTAAGACCTGACGCTTGATTTTAGCAAGACTATAGTGTTAACATTCCGTTGTCTTAGGGCCTTAAAGCTTAACTCCTAGGGTGTTAATACCTAAATAATGAAGGCTTATAGGTCCTGGATGACCTAGATGTAGATGCCATAGTTATGCATCACCTTTTGTATCTAGGCGAATATCTCTTAACGATGCTCTACGCTTCCGTTGGCGGCGTAGTAGTCGGCTTGTATTGAACGCTAATAGACTTTCTGGTCGGATGTATTTGATAGTCTATTGTCTGTGACGTTCTTCTATTTAACATAGGATTGTATCGTCCTTCCAAACTAGAAGATTGTTGTTTCCTTTATTATCCCAAAAGTACCCTCGCTTTTAAAGTAGACGGAACGACACTAGATTTGTATTGAAGTCTGTATAGAAGGCAACGTCCTTAAGATATAGGATTCCCTTGCTCTTGTCTGGTTTTGTGACTTGGATAGTGATATTGCTATAACCTAGTATAGGCACTTCTAAGCTGCCGGCGGTGATGTATTTGTATCTTAGAGCTTTCCTAAAGTTATAAAAACGAGAGAGATCATTAAAGATATATAGAGTGGTTCCTAAGTCAAGAATAGTTAATAGCTTTAGTGGATGGATTTGACCTATGTGATACAATTCTAGGAATATCGCATTAGCTTCTCCCTTAATCTTAACTTCCTGGCTTTTGTCCTGTCGTTATTAAGCCTTGTCTTCCTGTTCTTTAAGTCTGATCTTCGTAACTTGGTTAGTAAGATTCTTATTCTTTTCTACCTTCTTTAGCACCCTTTTAATGTAAGTATCTCCGATTGTGACTCCTTCGGGTCTCTTGTCTTTAAATAAATACTAATAGTCTTGAAGGGAATGTCCTTGTTTCTCGTACGCTAAGCACATAGGTAGTAGCTTCTTGTGGGACGTCTCCTCGTCTACTAGTAATTTGGCTCTCTTTAAGCGTCTAGTATATGCTGAGGTTTCTTTCCCTGGACCTTTAGTAGTATTAGAGTGATCCATTATGGCTTGCTCTGCGAAGTCTGCATTAAAGGTACTCCCTCTTATAGTAGTATTGGCTTTCTTTAAGGGTATTCTAAGTCCTTCTTGCAGCTCCTTTGCTACTCTGCGGTATTTGGAAGATCTCGACTTCTGAGGGTTATTTAACTCGGTAGTGTACTTTATATAGTAGGCGTTGCTAAACGGTTGAATAACTTCTGCTAAATCTTAAAGCCAGATTCCATCGGATATTTAAGGGATCTTGTACTTCTCTTCTAGTACTATTGCATGTTCCTATTAATCTAACCACTAATTCAATTTTGACAAGTGTTTAAACCCCTTAAGGGCTTCTATATACTAGTGTTGTACCTTCTTCCTAACGAATAACGAGGTAGGTTCTGTGTTCTCCTTCAATCAGGATAGCCATTCTTTAACTATCAAGAAAGGGTCAAGCAATAGCTTCTTCTAGATTAATACTATAGACGTGATTTGGGTGCGTATCTGTTGTAGATGCTCTTCCTATTTCAGGAAGTACCTTATATCCTGGTTATAGTATCGTCTACTGTTCTCATACACTTTCTGTTGATTTGTTAAAAGCTATGCATATATGGTTGCATTCTCATTAAAGTCTATAACCTTTAGAAGAGGTGGTTTTTCAAGTAGACCTTCTTAAGGTGCTTCTATAGCTGGGTCAACGTGGGCCCAAATTTGCTAATCCATAAGGGCTTGTAGTTGCCAGATCTATTGCTCCCAGTCTTTTAGTTTATTGAGGATAATCATAGTCAACGAACTCGACATCGGTGGAGTCATTTTGACTGATAGGCAAAGGGGAATTGAGATGGAATTCGTCATCAGGATCGTCCTTTAACGATTGAGGTAGGATTTCTCGTGGAATCTCGTGGAATCTCGTGGAAGAATCGTCCTATAACAATTAAGGTAGGATTTCTGTCAGAGTCTGCGTCTTGATGATGAGGTATTAGAGTCTAACAATAAGGTAGAATTTCTTTAAATAAATAAGAAATAGCTGAATAGCTTCTTGAGTCGGTGGACCGGGCTTATAACTATCACGAAATTCATGTAGAGGGGTTTATTAATAAAAATGGGTTAATGGATTGATGATCTTATATCATGTCTTTTTAACCTTAATCTGACGTGTCTTCAGTGACGTGTCTTCGTGCACGTGACTCGTGCACGTGACCCACGCCTTTAGAGAATACAGATTATCTAACAACTTAACTTCTTTAAGGAAGGGGCGACCTAAGGGATAGGCTTTATTAATAATATAAACCTAATTATATACGGGCTAATAGCCGCAAAAAACTACAGAATACTAAAAAAAGCCCATAACACCTATATAGAATAGGCAAGACAATAAAGAGTCTAATTCTTACCAGAGAAATACTAGCTAATCTATTTTATAAGAATCTATAGATCTCTAGCATATAATTTATATCTAAGGCTTTAGGGGTTAACTAGTTTAGGGCCTAAGGGTATTAGGAGTATGGGTAAATAGCAAGCTCTAATAGAGCGCATATGCGGCGTAAGTGGCCTATAAGGGCCAAGCATAGTATATTGCATTATCTAGGGTTATTAATTCTATATAGAGCTCATGCTTTTAGAGGTCACGCCTACTATATACAGCAGTTATCCGGCTAACTATAATGTATAGATCTAGTATTTGGGCCATTGGAGAAACTAAAAAAGGCCCCCCTAAATTACTCCTTAAACCACTCTAAAAGGTTTAAACAGCCTACCTCTGGAGTATAATAGGCGGGTATAAGCAAACGGCTATAGCACTGCTTAAGAAGGAAGCCAATATTCCCCCCCTATAACTATATATTAAAGCCGCTGCAATATAAAGGGCGTAAAATAAACGCAACTCTAATGTTATAAAGTATATTAAGATACGCCTAAATAATCTATAGAGGGACCCTAGGGTGCCCTATAGGAGAATAAACCAATAACCCTAAAATAGGGAAGATATATTAGAGAAATAGGTAAAGAAAGCAGAAGAAGAATAGTGCTATATTAGGGCCCAGGCCTATATAAAGGAGGAAGGGAGACGCGTAAGGGGCTAGTAAAGATAATAGTAAGAGAGAGAAAGGAGCTAAAGTAGAGTATAAAAGAACGCCAGGAAACTATCTACCGTAATGCAATACTAGTTAGACCAACGCTAGAGAGGTATATAGAAGTTAAAGGTACAGAGGCTAACCTAGGCAAGAGGAACGTAAGCTATAGCATGGTTAATACTATAAGGGGTAAACACCTAAGGGCTCCAAGAGGGCCTAATAAAGGTAGAAAATATAATAGTAACACTTTTAAGAATAGGAATAATAGGACTAAAAGATTAGCTCTACTAGGTAGGCGTCCTAGTAGGTAGTCCAAGATATAAATATAGCTGGCTAAGATAGACACCAAAACATATAATACTATTATACCCTTAACGCACCAACTAAGAAGCAATACTCTTAGCAGCTAGTATAGAGAACTATAATATACTACTCTTAATATAAAAAGGTCTCAAGGCGGTTACCTAGTAGCTTATTAGCTAAAATGTACTAGACCAGTTTTGGGTTGCAAAGGAAATAGTAATATAAGGCAAAGGGGCGAGCAATAGGCGCCCCCTAATAACTCTACAGTAGTAGAGTAAAGTTTATAATACTAGCGCGTCCGTAGGCTTGTTATAGTAGCAGTGGTTCCCAAGGAGGTCAAAAAGTAAGGTAGTAAAGCACTATAGGTAACTTGTAGGCGCCTTATAAGCGCTAGTAGGCAAGTCCTAAAAGGCAGGGAGATGGATCACAGGGTTTTCTTATATAGAGTTTTCTCCCTATATGTATATAAGGAGTAGTCCGCGTGGGCCCAATAGGGATCCAAATCGGACGTTAAGTAATAAATTATTATTATTATTATATAGTTAATATTCTTCACTAGATTTATAATAAAGCGCCCTATAGGAGAATAAACCAACAACCCTAAGATAGGGAGGATATATTAGAGAAATAGATAGAGAAAGTAGAAGAAAAATAGTGCGGCATTAGAACCTAGGCCTATATAGAGGAGGAAGGGAGATGTGTAAGAGGCCAGTAAAAATACTAGTAAGGAAGAGAAAGGAGCTAAAGTAGAGTATAAAAGAATACTAGGAAACTATTTACTGCAATATAATACTAGTTAGACTAACGCTAGAGAGATATATAGGAGTTAAAGGTATAGAGGCTAACTTAGGTAAGAGGAACCTAAGCTATAGCGTAGTTAATACTATAGGGGGTAAATACCTAAGGGCTATAAAAAGGCCTAATAAAGGCAGAAAATATAATAGTAATACTCTTAAGGATAGGAATAATGGGACTAAAAGATTAGCTTTACTAGGTAAGTATCCTAGTAGGCAGCCTAAGGTATAAATATAGCTGGCTAAGACAGACACTAAAATACGTAATACTGCTATGCCCCTTATATACCAGCTAAGAAGCAATGCTTTTAGTAGCTAGTATAGAGAACTATAGAGAACTATAATATACTACTTTTAATATAAAAAGGCTTTAAGGCGGCTACCTAGTAGCTTATTAGCCAAAATATACTAGACTAGTTCCAGATTATAAAGGAAATAGTAATAAAAGGCAAAGGGGCAAGCAATAGGCGCCCCTAATATCTCTACAGCGGTAAAGCAAAGTTTATAATACTAGCGCATCTATAGGCTTATTACAGCAGCAGTGGTTTTTAAAAAGGTTAAAAAGTAAGGTAGTAGAGCACTATAGGTAACTTATAGGCGCTAAGTAGGCGAGTTCTAAAAGGCAGGGAGATGGATTATAGGGTTTTCTTAAACAGAGTTTTCTCCCTATATATATAAGGAGTAGTTTATATAGGCCTAATAGGGATCCAAATTGGACGTTAAGCAATAAATAACTATTATTATATTTATAATAAACTATAGGAGAGAGATATAAATCTAATTTATATAATTTATAGTATAATATAAAGAAAAGTATTTTTAATTAAGGTAGAAACTAGGAAATACTATATTAAGTTTAATAATAAGTTTAAATATACTTTTTATAACTTTTTATAAATATAGTAAAGTATATTAACTATATAAGTTATAATATTGAAGCTTTATTTATAACTTATATATTAAAAACCAGAGTTAGTCAAATATTAATATAACTTACTTAATAATATAGCTAAAACGGTTTAAATATACCTTTAATATTTATTTATATAATATTTATAGGCCGTCGAAAACAGACTCTACACCTATACATAGTGACGGCTACGAACCTGGGTTTTTGAAGTTCAGACTCAGAGCCAACGCAGAGACGTCGCATAGCGTGCGGATAGGACCTGGTGGTGGTTGTGAGCGTTGGGGGCGGTGGTGAAAATTTTTTAGATGGTGAGATCTCGAAAACCACTACTGTTGGCCCTCTACAATTTGACTACTACGCTGTCCTCCTACCCAAGGCACCTATACGATCCAACATGGATAAGCGGCATTTGATAACATCCCCCGACCCCCAACAGAAAGCATCGACGACCTTATATTAACGAACGGACGAGCGTAAGCGAGCGAACGAACGAGCAAATATACGGCCCCTCCTAACCCCCAGGGCGATCGCCCGCGGAGCATGCGGTCACTCGCCGTACTGCTATAATACTACTAAAACCGTCAGCCGGATAACCCTGTATGGTTTTCCTTGTCTCCTCTTAACGGAGTAGTGCCCTTAGAGAGGGCCTAGTAACTGGGGCCTAGGCATAAAAGATACCCAGGTACACACATACACACATCCCGCTTTCGTCTTTTGGTATTAGAATGGTAGAACGGATAAATCCCCCTTACGCCTTCAATAGGCCTTAGGGGGGGGGAGGCATGGCGTATATGGTAATGGTCTATAAGAGATAGCATATAGGGGATGGTTAAGATACGGAACACAAAGCATACAGCAATCAATTGGCAAGGCCTAGCTAGGATATAGTGAACCCTAGTTAGGACAAGCTAAGGAAGGAAGCAGTGGTTCCTAAGGAGTTCGAACATCTAAGGAGGACGTGCTATAGGCCCGTAGGGCCGCAGCTACGTGCAAACATGGCAAATTGGGGTTTTTCATCCTACTGAGGCTGCTTATAGGGTTTTTCCTCCCCTAACTGCAGGGGTTTTCTTCCTGTAAATACACAAGTTTTCCCCCCTGTGCGGAGTAGTCTGCGTGGGCCAGTAGGATCCGTATCAGACGTTAATTAAAGAACTACTACTATATAATATTTATATAATATTATAAGATATAGTTATATAATATTATAAAATATGGTTAACGTATTTTATAAGCGAGTCGCCTACTGTAACGGCTCGAACCATTAAATAAATGTCTTAATGAAGACTTAAACAAATGCTTCCAAGATGAAGCGAATGAATGCTATATTACGAAGATATTAAGGTAAGGAGCAAGAGAAGTGGTGAGGCCACGTCTAAATACACAAGCCAAGCCCTAAGCGAACCCCTAACTAGGTGACGTGCCCTAGCGCCATTACACCCACCTAATTCCTTACTAAAATCTACGAAATTCATAACAAGATATCTTAGTAACCACTTAATACTATATATTAAAACTTTAATAGTATATATTCCTAGCCTAATTAAATAACTTTTAAAAATTTAGTTAAATAAAAATAGATAGTTATAGAGATATATAGAAATATACAAGTTCAGCCAGGATTTAAGTACTAAAGTTTAATATCTCTATAACTACCTAATAGATTAAATTAAAAATACTCTATAGGAAGTAAAATGTGCCTAGGAGTCTAAAAATAAAGTTTTAAATATTATTCCCAAGTAGTTGCTAAGATATCTTGTTGTGAATTTCTTAGATTTTAGTGGGGAATTAGGTAGGCGACTTGCTTATAAAATACGTTATATAATAAGCTTACTATTATTATTATTATTATAGAATTAGCCTAAGTTTAAAAAGTACCTTTTTTTATCTTAAATTTAAGTATATATAACGTAAGTGATAATGTAGTTGGTAAGTATCCTGGCCACGCAAGGGGGTCGCAGCTTGGCAAGGTTACGGAAAAGCTTGGCGAGGTTATAAAGTTCAATGGGGTCAGAACTTTAAGTTTAACTTTGTGACCTTGCTCAACTTCTAACCCTGCTTAACTTTTAGCCCTACTTACCCCGCTAAGTTTGTGTATATGCAGCGCATATACCCAAAAATTTTAATATATAGAATTTAAAGTATTTGATAAATAACAAATATAATATAACACTTAATATGCATATGTAGGGCATATGCATCCCACTAGCTGCAGTATAAAATACGCGAGCTAAGTTATTAAAACATGGCCTATGTATACGCGTTGCATATCCACAATAGCGGTCGCACTATAACTTCTCTACAACACCACTATAGTACATACTATGGGTATATCCTGTATAACCTATACATAAGCGTTGCATATGCTGACATAGTACTAGTTAATTTTAACCACTGAACTTTACTCTTGTATACGCCCTACTTATGCTTACTATAAGCACCCTCTTAATTATAGATTTTGATAATCTATAGGTAGCTAGCGCGAATAACCCTAGCACCTTTAGCTACTACTATGGTAAGCATATGCTTTATATATGCCTACAAGAAGCATATACTAATAGAAGTATATAGGCCTAATCCCTAACCCTAACCCCAACTGGGTGACACTAGGTTAGTTATAGAGAACGTATATATAAGGCATATGTTTATAATAGACAAAGCACGTGCCGCAGCAGTAGTAGTAGGTAGAAGGCGTAAGTAAACTAAGCGCTGTATATCTATAGCATATGCTAACCTAAAGTAGCCCCAGCTGTGACGGTATAAGACAATATGAGTAGGTGCCAAAAGAGCTCAATATAAAGAGTGTGCATATACTAAGCGTAAACTAGACCCACTTAATCCCGCGTCTGTGTTGTCTACTATTAACTCTATAGTATAGGTTGTATATCCATACCTTCTATATAGCATATGCTGACAACAAACATAGCTGCAACATTGCAGTGAATGGCACGTAGATGTGCGGCTGGGTCTTTACCGCCTAGCTAAGCGTATATTCCGTATATGTATAGTATCTGCTCCATCCACTAATATAGTTGCAGTACCGCCGCTATGTCCGTAACGAGCACAGCGGTGCCTATACGTATTACCATATAATAGCAGCTAAGGTATATGCTTACTATATATAGTAACTAACCCTTTTACCACTAACACATTGGCCGCGGAGCTGATTGTGGGAGAGAAGTATATGCCTAGTATATGCTACGCATATGTAATGCTAATGCAATATAGCGCCCTGAAGTGTTTCGTTCTCTTTAGTGGCTGGCAGGATACTAGGTACCTGCATAAGCCTAGGTAGGTTATATATATGCAATATATATACAGTACTAACACTAAATATAGCCGTGGCCCTTTGGGGTTGAGGATTGCGGAGTATATAGACGCCTACACTGCGATCGCGTATGCTTACTCTATACCTAGCATATGCCTAGCCTAAACTAATTGGATACAGTGCCTAAGACTAGGGGTTTACCGCCTAATTTAGTAGGCAATTCCATTGCGAGGTAAGAGCACTAGTGTTGCTTCTGTATATGCGCACTATACCCTAATATATCTATCTATCTATGTATTTATATACTTATTCCCCCTAAGTTTGATTTTAGACCCTATGGTACTTGTAGGCCTAAGGGTAGCGTATATAAGGGATAATTACGGCTACCACTAGGACTACTGCCCGATTTGGAAACGAACGCTTATCTCTATATTTAGGACACTGGCAAAGTCCGACTTTATATAGGCCCTGCACATGTATTACCAACACTACTACTTGGTTATATTGCTAGCTTATACGCGTATATACTACGTATATGTAAACCCCTAATGTCTTCTACTAACCATAGATTAATACATGCTTATACTAGGCGTATGCTAATGTAAGAGAAACAGCGCGTTAGCCCATCCACTCCGTCTACTGGCTTGAAGTGTAAGGTCAGTATTTTACCTGTATGTATTCGGCATATGCTAACTATATATGTAGCGTGGCCCGACCCCCCTGGGCGACTACAAGGAGTCTCCCTTGCCGTCTACCTGCTGTTAAAAGGGCAAGTTTTCCTTGTATATACCCTATATATGCACTACTAATGTTTAGCAGCAGGGGCCAGAAAACCAACCGGCCGTTATTATGGTAGTAGTAAGAGCTCTAGTAAGTTTAGTTCCGTCTATTGCGTATATTATGCTTATGCTTTGCATAAGCTATAGGCAGGACCCGCTAATTGTCTTACCTCTCCCGTACCATAAGGGAAGCTAGTCTTGTACTTTAAGTCCTGGCATACGCTAGGCCTGCATACTGTATGCGCAGTGTGCAGTACATATAGTTGGAGTTTTGGTGGAGTTTGTTTGGCGGATAGGCTAGGCATATACCTAACATAGGGCGTGGGCTGATAGGCCTACATTAATCAATTCTTTATTTATAGTAATAGAACTCTATGTAACATTTGCTATGCATATACCTTGCATATACACCTATATACTAACACTATGCTCCTGCGCCCACTTCTTAAGCTCTGCTAGTTCCTTTGCTTTATTATATACGTCTTTAGCCTATTTTAATTTGTTAATTCGTCGCTCTATATTTTCTATATATAGTGTATATGCCTCCTTTTCTAGCTCCTTTGTAGATAGGTAAGACCTATACCTCTTGCCCGCGGTCCGGGGTGTTTAACTTTAAGATAGTGGTAGTGGCATCTACGCTGTATATATAGTGGATACGCGCGACGTATCTAATACTGATACAATATCATTATCTACTATACTTATCTGCGATATATTCTGTCTACTAAATATAGTGGGTTTAGGGGTGTTAAATAGGTTTTAAGGATTCTAGGGAAGATTTAGCCTAGGATTTCCAGCTCGCCGCTTAGCTGCTTTTTGCTGTTTCTGCGCTACCTAAGCTTAGTATATACTTTATATTTGTAGCGTATATATATACATTGTTTCCGTAGCTGTACTACTATCCGCTTTAAGTCGCAATGATTTTTCTATATATTATCTATTCCCGCCTCTTTATATAGCTCTTATATATTAAATATTTCTTATGTATGGAGTTTAAGCCTTTACTAAAATATTAGAATATGCGGTGCATATACAGAGCGTATATATTTACTATAGCACTGCGGCAAGCACGCATAATTTTTGACCGGTAAAGTTATTATCTTAAAAGTGACTACTTTTACCAATTCCAGTATACTTCCGTGCATATACCCACCACTTATAAGGGATTTTTGACTTTTCCTTTGTAAGCCTGGCTAGTATCTATATTTTCTTCTTATTGTTTATTTAAGACGTAAGCTCTGGATGCAGTATGTATATGCTTTATATACGCGCGATTAGTTTCTGCTCTATCTCCGCTTTCTATATCTGCTCTATAATATATCTTGCTTTATAAGTTGGAAAGCGCTTTACAAAGTTCCGTTTAATGTATACTAGGCAGAATATAAGCATATACTAAAGGTGTTCATCCCATTTATAGGATGGGTTAAGTGTATATAGGTAGTCCCTAAAGCCTATATATTATAAGCATATGCTAGGCGTATGTAAAGCGTATACGGAATGTATACTTACCGCCAGCTTATTTCTTGTATATATTAACAGTAGCTGTATAAAGTCCGGTTCCGTAAATATATGCAAATTATATAGGTGATTGAGCAGCATTACCTAAAACCTTAAATACTAGCTTAAATGTTTTTGCGTACGCAGCACGTGTTTCTAGGTTAAGAAAGGTGTATACTTACACCTTAATTCCTATTATCGATATTAGCGTATGCATGGCATATGCGTAGCATAGGATATGCATATGTTTGGAATTCTCGTCCTATCCTATAATTAAGAATAGATTTGTTTTGCCTTAAACCATCTTAAATAATAGGTCCATTTTGATACATGTTACGCGTTAGAATGCCTTAGCTTGCGTGTATATACAGCATATGATAAGGAAATACTTGTTGTTAAAGTTATAAATTGCCTAAATCCATTGCTTAGTGTTCTCTTTATGTTAATTAATAGAGAACTTGTGTAGTACACCTGCTCTACTTAGGCTCTGTATATGCTTAGCGTATGTCTAACCTATACTTACCTGCATATGCCGTTCCCTCCGGGAATTGTAGCATCCTTTCCTTTCTAATTAGAGCGGTAATTTGACCCTTAATATTAAGACTACTATATACTACACGTAGTGTCTGCGCCCTATACTTCCAACATAAAATATAGTACTGCGGTAATAGGATGAATTGACCTATATAATAGTAAGTAGTTTTATTTGTATATACTATAGATATACGGGGCATATGTGTAGTAAGGCTTAGGACTTCCATCTACCTTATTACTTCAACTACATTATTAGCAAGGTTGATTGGTAGCTTTATTAGGTACGGTAGATAATATATATAAGAATTCCGAGTAATAAGGCAAATATAAGGATATTGTGCTATATTAACAGGAATATAATAATCTAACTATGTACCGTATGCGCGGCCTACTACCTTACCTTAGTTTTGTGGGTGATCAAACCCTATATATACTTAGTATATGCATAGCGTATGCATAATATATATATTACGTACCACAATATTTTCGCTTTAATGTTGTGTGTCTAATATAGGTACATTCTCGTTTAATTTCCTAAACTCTATATTTAACAAGTAGACAAAGGTATTAAATATCTACCTAGGCAGTTGTTGGTGATAAAGACCAGGCAGTATACCATAGTTTAGTATTACTGCTGCTGGAACAACCGATAAACTCTACCTACATATAATAAGCATATGTCACGCATACGCTGGCTATATACGTACTCTATGCCAAAAAAACATTATTAGTCTGCTTTCACTATATACACGTTCTTATATACTAGGGTAGATACACTACCGCTATAATTATAGAATGCTGTGGTAGTAGCTGTATATTATAAGCATATGCCTAATATATATAGACAATGCTTACTTCTCTGTGCTTTGCTTAAGCTTTTTACCAATCTCTACTGCCTGGTATGGACAACTACTACGCTTTTAAAGGTTGTTAATTAATTTAAGCTTAACCCAATTATATACTAAGCACATGCAGAACATATCCTTATAGGCGTACTCACAGTGTCTAATGCCGCTACATTTAAACACTTAATAAAATGCTTTTCTACTCTCCCAATTATCGGTTTCTCCAAGGAGTCATAGTCATATAATCTTAGGGTTACCAGTTTAATGGAATGAGAATTAAATCTACTAGAGGTATAAATACAGCAGATGCCTAGCATATGCGTTGCTTACCTTCAACATATACTGCTTAATAATATCACATACTGTTTCTTTATCTGCTTCTATAGACAGTAAAGGTATTACTTTATAGATAAAGTGTGCAATTCCTTCTTTTCTGGTCGCTGGATATTCTGGCACTATAATATAGTCTATTACCTCTTAGACGATAACTTAATACTTGCCGTTAGAGCTAACAAGTGCTCTATAATCTTAGAGTGTGCTCTAGCTATTCTAAGCATATGCATAGCCTATATATAGAGTCGTACATAGTCTTACCTTAGAGAGATCCATATGAAATAGAAGCCGCTGTTATATACTATCTTAACCCTTATCCTCCTTAGCTTCCTCATCTTCAATACTCTCTCTATTAATTATACCATCTTAAGAACTATCGTCTTCGTATTTAATATTAGGTACACTCTGGAATACCTGCATATACTTAGCATATGCGTAGCATATGGTTGTGCAAACTTACTAGTAGGCCGTTTAGCCACCCTACTATACTCTCGTTTGCTTTAGTATAGTTTTTAATTGTTATCAACATAGCGAGGCACATATAAATGCGCGTCTATGTATGTGTGTGTATGTATATGTGTATATCTATATGCCTGCGTGCGTATGCATAGCATATACCCCAGGTATTTTGGTTTGTGCGGTCGCTTAAGTTAAATATAACTACCGATGCGCGTTCTGTATAGGTAAAAGTATAACCCCGCCGACCTTTTGCTGGTAGTTCCATCGGTGACCCTGTTTAACTTTCGCCGACCCTATTGGTGACCTTATTTAACTTTTCCGTGACCTTGGTCAGCTGCACCCCGCTACGCAAGTAAGCTAGCTACCTCAAAATTTACCAAAATTCATACTTTAATATCTTAACAACCACTTAATAATAAATTCTAATAATTTAGATTTCGACTTTTATATACACTCTACGGCTTCTATTAAAGTTGCATAGTAATTAGTTTAGTAGTTTTTAATATATTATAGTTTAGGGGCCAAAATAAATCTAGGTTGCTATATCTTAAAAACTACGCAACTAATTACTATGCAACTTTAATAGAAGCTGTAGAGTGTATATAAAAGTCTAGATATAAATTATTAGAATTTATTATTAAGTGGTTATTAGGATATTAAAGTATAACTTTTAATAAGTTTTAAGGTGGCTAGGATACTTGCGTGGCCAGGATACTTACCGACTACGTTAGGGTTATAACGGTCGGCATGGTTATGACGGTCGGCTACCGCCTTCCCAATTGGGCTTACTACGAGAATAGTTTGGAACATCAAAATACTGCCCCTTTCAACAAGTGTACGCAGAACCGTCGTACGTAGAGCCGTAGTGCAGAGCCTCCGTACGTAGAGTTTCGTGTAAAGCTTCGTGCAGAGCTTCGTGCAGAACTTCGTGCAGAACTTCGTGCGGAGCCTCCGTACGCAGAGCTTCGTGTAAAGCTTCGTGCAAAGCTTTCGCAGAGCTTCGTGCAGAACTTCCCGCAGAACCTCCTGCGGAACTTCGTGCGGAGCCTCCGCACGAAGCTTTGCGTGAAGCTCTGCGTACGGAGGCTCTACACGAAGCTTTACACGAAGCTCTGCGTACGGAGGCTCCGCACGAAGCTCTGCACGAAGCTCTACACGAAGCTCTGCACGAAGCTCTGCACGAAGCCTTACACGAAGCTCTACACGAAGCTCTGCACGAAGCTCTGCACGAAGCTTTACACGAAGCTCTACACGAAGCTTTACACGAAGCCCCGCGTACGGAGGCTCTGCATGAAGCTCTGTATACGGAGGCTCTGCACTACGGTTTTGCGTACATGTGCTGAAAGGGCAGTATTTTAATATTCCAAACTATTCTCGCAGTAAGCCCAATTAGCAAGGCGGTAGCCGACCGTCATAACTATGCCGACCGTCATAACCCTATTACCTACGTTATATTACAAAAAGATATACAGCAAAATCTCCTTAATACGATATGGTTTATTTGGTCGGGCGTATTGTTATACCAAGGGTATTGTTATATAACATACTTGTATATAAAATGCACCCAAAATCAAAATTAGGTAATGATATTATGTATCTACGCCCATGAAGTCGTAATTAAGCGATCAGCTATACTAAAATACTGTGACGGGCTCGTATAAATGCTTCTGAACCGAAGCTTGTAGATTGCTACTATATAAGAATACTAAGCTAAGGAGAAGAAGGAGAAGAAGACTATTAAAGACTAATAAAATATAAGGGGTTACTAAGGCGCTAGTGGCAAGCAAGCTAATGGCGATTTTCTATACCAGGCATAGAAAATCCTAATTGGTTAGCTCTATAAGTAGTACTGGCAAATTACCTAGAAATGCGGCAAATTGTCCTAGAATGGCAATATAGCAGCTAACGCGCTCCAGCACTATTACATTATCCCCCCCTCCTAAAAAAGCCTGCCCTTAGGCTTTGTCCAAGCTCTTTATTATTATCTAGATTATTATAGTTATCTAACCCCTCTTCCTAGCATTTAATCCAGCTATCTAATTTATATAGTGGTCTAGGGAGGTCTAGGTAGGCTAGGTGGAAATCTTATAGCTTATAGGGAGAGTATTTAAAATTAAATGCGGGGTACTATTCTGGATCTTTGTTATAATCTACCTAGCTTATATAGTATTTTAAGGTATTATAGTCCTTCTTAACTGCTAAGATCTCTTTAACTTTCTATTCTTTGTCCTCTATAATCTAAATTAGTAGTAGGGGGTTGTTGTACTATCTAGGTAATGGGTTATCCGCAGCCTTCCGCAGTTAGTTTAGAGAGAAGATAGGGTAGATCTTTATTAACTTTAGTAGCTTAACCTTAAAAGAGTGCCCTACCTTCTTAGTGATTTTATAGGGGCTAGCTATTTAATGGTTTAGCTTATAGCTCGGCCTCTAGGTCTTCTAGTTCTTTATTAATACCTATACCTTATCTCCTATATAGAAGTCTACCTCGAAATAATATTAGTTTATATTAGCCTCTTTCTTCTCTTATACCTTTTTTATAATTGCTTAGGTAGTCTCCTAAGCTGTCACGGCACAGTCCTGACGCGTACTGTCTCGTACTGTTTCCTACTGTTGGCTGGCCCACCACTAGCGCCTTGGCGGCTGCCCCTACTATTTGTGTATGATACCCCCTTTTACCTCCTTCTCCTCTTTATACTATAATGTAGTTATTTAGCCTATTAGCATTACAGCACTGTGACAGTTTGTGGTATCTCCTCTTGCGCCCTATCGCGATCTTTATTCTCCCCAGTCCACTGTCTCTATTTTCCCAGTATAATCGCGACCCGGCGCGACCGACACCACCGTACTATAGTCCTAGACAATCTTAGTATTGTCCTAGACAATCTTAGCATTACAGCCAGCCTTATAGATTTCAATTACCCTGCCTAGATCCCCTAAAATGGGTGACTAGAATACCCCGTTGGCGAATATACGCGAAGCGCTTGCCCGCCTCTTTGATACCTCCTACACCAATATTGCCTGGGTAATTAGGAGTGGTTTAGAGTACCCCAAGGACCTTAATATGGTAGGAACATTTCAGTACCTCTCTATATATACAACCCTTTTGACTAGCGTCGAGAGCGGTCTCCAAACAGTCTATAATGAAGGCCGGACTGTAAAGTCCCAACTTAAAGAAGCTTAATATAGAATTAACTCCCTTAAGACACTTAAACTACGTGTAAAGCAATACGAACAGTAAGCTTCGGTATATACTGAGACTATATAAAGCCTAAGCTCTTAGATTACTACACTTACCTAAACCATTACTAATAAGAACACCGCTACTGGCTCTCCTCCCCTAGCTAAGCCCTATAGAAAAAACCGTGAAGCAAAAGACCCTACCCCATTTAATGGCAAGGGATCGCCAACTAAAAAGTAAGAAAAATTTAAAATATGGGAAACAAAGATCTAAGGCGTTTTCTGTAGAGATATAAAGTGCTTTAAGACCCCAATGGACGAAGTCCTCTATATATTAGATATACTAATAGATAAGGCTTATAATTATGTCAAGCATGGCCTTAATATGCTATGTATATACCCAAATAACCTAAGCAAATGGGCCTTCTCTAACTAAGAGTCTATGTTTGCGTATATAAAGAAGCACTATAAGACTATAGATATAACCTAAGCGGCTAAGAACAAATTAGACACCTTAAACTAAGGCGAGCGCAATTACTGGTCCTAGAAAGCAGAGCTTAATAAGTTAATAATAAAAGCAAACAAGACTGAGGAATAAAAGGTAGATCTGCTTAGGAAGAATATTTTGTCTAAGATGAAGGACTTAGCCCTTACCCTTAGCTGCAAAATTGACGATGCTGACTATAAGGGCTAGAGTAAGCAAATGGACGTGTTTGCTTATAACCTACAGAACTACGCCTACTATATTAAGCTAAATACTACTAAGCTAAGTACCGCTAGCGGCTATTGACCTATACTACCTAACAACAACACCTTAGCACTAGTACTATAGAATAACCTAATAGACCTTAACGCCGTTAAATTTGGTGGTGGTAGTAGTAGCCTCCCTAACAACGTCTAAAGATATTATATAGATAATAGACTCTACCTAGCATGTGGTCAACCTGGCTATTAGAAAGATGCTTATAACCCTAAAATAAACCTAAATCCCCTTTTAATGCTACCGCGCCAACCCCTTTTTAGCCGCGGCTGTAACGGAACCTTGTAGTAGGAACTACGGTGGGTTCTATTATTGGGCTAGGTATATAGGTAAGAACAAATCAATAACGTAATAATAACTAGTGGAGTAGTTGCCTAACAGATTAACTCTAACTGTATTCTGAGATTTACTATAAGGAGAGAACTATCTACGGTAGGGACTGAGGTCCTTTAAATATATAACCATACTCCTAAGAAATCCTCTCTTGTATATAAGGTACGTGTTATATATATTATACATAGACGTACACTGCGTATACTCTATATACCGCGTATAATATTATGTAACTTGCTTACTATTTCTTATTATATAGTTCCACTAGATCCATCCTAAACCGTACCTATATTAACTAACTAGCTTCCTACAACTCTTTCCTAAGTAGTTATAATATTATACTTAAAGCGTCCGTAATACTATCTCCCTCCTCTTTATCTTTATTCTTAAAGATTTTTAACATCTCTAAGTTGTCTACTAGAGGTTTAATGTCTGTTTAATTAGTCTAGTTAATATCTGTGCTTATTATACCTAAAGCTTCTTCTTCCTTGTAAGCGCAATGTTGTGCTTGCACTGTGGCTGCTATACTATTGCTTGGTAAGATAATGTTGTCTCTATATTCTTATTATGCGAAAGCGGGGTTAGTGTATATTATAATAGTGAGTCCCTTATCTTAATAACCCTCGTCTTACTTAAAGTGCACTAAAGTAAATATTTAATTATCCTATAATGTTTGCTTTGTTTCTAACACTAAGTATACATATCCTATAACTTTTAATAGTCTTTAAGTTCCCTAAGTAACTTATTATAGGGTCTTATATTTAATCTACCGCTGTAAAGCTTAAGTCCAAGTTGGCCGCCATATATGCCGAACTTTACCGTTCTGCTAAAGAGACCGCTTAGGCCCTTAAGGCTTAACGTCACTCCTTTAAGTCTTAGTAGGTTGCATTCGCTCAGTTAACCTGTCTTAAGAAGGTTTATAAGAAGGTTCATTCTAAAAAGTAGAAACTTATTTAATAGGGTCTTAACAAGTTAGGTAATAAAAGGGCTAGCTCTCCTTTTATAAGGGAAATAACTCTAAGTAGCTCGGCAATTGCTCCTCTTAGGTCCCCCTTAGGTAACTTATTCTTTAGCAATCCTTTTTTAACACTTTCTAACCTGCTTTTTTCTAATACTTCTTTACCTTTCCTATAGCGTTCTTTAGGTTGCTTAGTGGTTCCTAGGTAGTCTTACTATAGCCTATTTATTTTACTTTATACTATATTTTGTTATCTACATCCTTATAACTAATAATCTTTAAAATTTACTATTTATCTTCCTCTTATCCTCTATACGTGTCTGCCTTATAGACTAGTAGCTTAATATTCCCGTATACTAGCTCTAGCATTGTAATATATTATATAGGGTAGATCTTTATTTTGGCTAGTAGGTTTAACTTATATATAACTAATAAAATTCTTTACTTAATTTTAAAAGGTCCTAGTCTAATATAGTCTAACTTTTTGCTTAGTCATCAACTCTTAAAATTTTTATATAGTAGCTACACTTTATCTCCCTCCTTAAGATCTGGTCCCTTAGATCTCTTAACATTATAGTACCTTTTTATTTATTCTTATACTAGTTTAGCTATTTCTTTAAGGTCTGCATAAAGATTCATTAATATCTCTATTCTTTACTTAGCTGTGCTACTCGTCTTTTTTGCTTAATATAGCGATAACGATATTCTTAGCTTATATCCGTAATTCGCCTTAAATAGTAATATCCCTATTCCTTCTTATAGTGTTGTATTGTATGCAAACTATATAATTAGTAATAACAATACCTAATTGTTCTATACGTAATTAATATAATATCTTAAATACTGTTCTAGTGTCTAGTTTAGTCTTTCCGTTTATCCGTCCGTCTACGGATAATACGCTGTAGATATTACTGCGCAAACTCCTTATTCTGCTAGAAATACTTTCTAGAATACTACTATAAATCTTAGATCTCTATCTAATATAATCTTGTTTAGTGCTCTATATCTTATAAATACTTCCTTTATATAGATTCTAGCGACATCTTCTGCTAATATCTCTTTAGTATATACTATAAAGTATCCCTACTTTATTAGCTTATCTACTATTACTAAAATTATGTCGTGATCTTATCCTATAATAGGATCTCTTAACTTTAGTAATTTAATAATAAAGTCCCATAATATAACCTCCCGTGGTCTTTTTAGTGTTTTAACAGGTTATAGCCCTCTATACGGCTTATACCTTATTAGTTTATTCCTTTGGCAATCTAAATATTTCTTTATAACTTATCTTACTAGTCCCTAGATTCCTTAAGTAATGTATTCCTTTTAAAGTCTTAATACTAAGCCTATAGCTCCATTATATCCTTATATTATTCCCTTATGGAATTCCTTAATAAATTCTTCTGTAATAGACTTAGGTATATACGTTGCTTCTCTATTTTCGTATTACTCTAAGTCTAGATCCTCTACCTATACTTTTTAGATCTTTTATGTCTAATTACTCTCTAGTAATTTATAGATCTAACTTTCCTTAGTTGCTATAATCTTTAGATAATTATACCTAATTAATCCGTCTTAATTCTTTTATAATAAAGCTCCCAATAGCTTTTTGTTATTTTATAGTTTAGCTCTTCTACTTAGAGTATCTGCTTATATATTATCTGTACCCTTAGTATGCTAAATTTCAAAATGGTATTCTATAAGCATTTCCGCCTATCTAACCTATCTTTGGTTGGGTTCCTTTATTATTAGGAATCCTATAAGGTTCTTATAGTCTATTTTAACCACAAATGGTTTCTCTATGCCTTATAAGAATGCTCTCTATTTTTTAAGTGCTATAACTATACCTAATAACTCCTTGTTGTAGATATTATAGTTTAACTCTAGTGGTGTTATCTTTCAACTATAGTATACTACTAGGTGCCATTTATCTTAATATTTCTGTGTAAAGTATACCCCTAGTATAAAGTCTAATATATTTGTTTCTATAACTGTCTCTAAACCTAGTTAATAGATCTTAAGAACTAGCTCCTAGGTAAACAACTCTTTAATTCTCTTAAATAGTTCTTATTACTCCTTTCCCTATGCCTATAGTTTTTGTTTCTTAGTTAATTATATAAGTGGCTTAATATCCTTTAACTATTACGCTATAAACCTTCTATAATAATTACAAAACCCTAGGAACGATCTTAACTACATAACATTCTTTAGTTTTTGCTAATTTACTATAGCCTTAATCTTTTTTAGATCTATACTAAGTTAGCCTAGTTTAATAATAAATCTAACAAAATTAGTCTTCCTAGTAAAGAACTCGTATTTTTTAATTGCTACTAGTATCTGTTCTTCTTATAGTCTCTTTAAGACCTATTTAATGTGTTTTCTATACTCTTCCTTACTCTCTAAGTAGATAATAATGTCGTTAAGGTATACCATAACAAATTTATCTAGGTGTTCTCCTAATATACTATTAATTCGCTTCTAGAACGTTGCTAATACATTTATAAGTCTAAATTGCATAACTAATAGCTTATATAGTCCTTTCTTTAACTTAAAGGCTGCCTTCTATTTATTACCTTCCTTAATCCTAATCTAATGGTATACCTACCTTAGATCTATCTTTATAAAGATCTTTACATTGCCTACCTTATCTTAGATTTCGCTAATTAAGGGTAAAGAATATCTATCCTTCCTAGTAATGCTATTTAACTGTCTATAATCTATACACATCTTAAGTTTTCCGTTTTTCTTTAGGATGAATAGTACTAGATATTCTGCTAATAACTATAACAGTCTAATATATCCCTTACATAAATTCTCCTAGACAAACTCCTTAAGCGCTATTAACTCTGTTTTAGTGAGCTTATAGATTAAAAAGAACTTTAAACTTATTCCCTTTTCTAATTCTATCTTATAGTCCTATGCTGTATGCTTTAACAGCTTTTTACTTTCTAGTGACTATAACTTTTTACCATATTTGTGGTATCTTTTTGGTATATAACTTAAGCCTCACTTAGTCTCTTTATACGTCACTCCAACTTAGTACTATACCAACTTGGTTTACTATCGCACTTTACGCCATTAAGTATCCTTAATATTAACTTAACCTATAACCCAATTAATCTTTAGATTATACTCCTATAACTAAGGTATTCCTAGTATTGCCTTGTTCTATCCTAATAGTAGGATATTAAAAGACATTCTAACTAGTCTCCCTTTAATAGTTATCTAAATAGGTCCTATTTTAAGATTAATAATACCTCCTTTATAGGCTATCTAATCTCCTAAAATTATTATAAGTGGATATAAGTATTCCTTCTATCTGTGTAGTAACCCCATTCTTTTTACTACCTTTGGTGATATATAGTTCCTAGTTACTCCACTATTTACTAACACTTTAAACTGCTAATCTTGCCATTTAACTTATAAATTTAGGTATTGTCCTTAAATTCCTTTAAGGGTTTAAGGCTCTAACACTAGTTCCCTCTAGTCCTATATACCTCCCCTTTTCTTAACTATTGGCTACTAGATCCTGCCTATACTTAGTCTAACTTTAGCTAATACTTAGTTTATTTCTTTTCCTCTATATACTATAGATAAGTGTTCTCTAGGTACTCCTACTACTATTATCCATCTAGGTATTCTTCTATAAGGAATCTTCCTGGTTAAAGTATTAAGTCCCCTTAACCTTGCACTTCTACTAGGTACCAACTATGTATATACTTAGCATTCCTAAACCGCTTTTCCTTTGGTGCCTAATATATCCTTACTAGGTACTTCCGGTTCTTATCTTTAGGTGCTCTATATATATTACACGTATTATCTATATAAGCTATCCACAATAGTGTATAATGCGCTGTATGTTTTAGGTTAACTCTTAGTTTATCTTTATCTTTAAGTTTAAACCTATACCTAGTTAACCTAACCACTGGTATCTCTGTTATAGGTACTAAGATTTATTACTTACTTCTCTAGTCCCTAAATCCTTTTTCTAGGTTCCTTAATATTATGATTAATGCTCCTTTAATATAACTTATATATTTTTTAGTAATGGGTTGGTCTTAGACAACTTTTTTGTTTAGCTATATATAAAAGTCTTCCTATTCATTGCTGTGTTGTTGCCTATACCACTTTCCGTATAACTGGTTTAGTATATATAGTCTATCTATTAAAAAGTACCTTGTTATTACTATATTATAATATCCTTTGGTATATCTATCTTTAAACCTAGTTAAAATATCTAGATCTTTTTTTTATTCCAGTTCGTCTAACCATTTTGCCCTAGGTGTCCCTATACTTAACCTATTAGTAATTCTTTATATAGGTGCTCTGTCCTTTATATAACCTAGCGTAGCTAACCTCTTATCTAGCTTTTGCTCTTACTATACAATAATTCTTGTTCTAAACTTATCTATAGTTTTTTGTTTTCTGCGTCTTATAGCTAGATCTTTATAGTTGTCTTGCTTTTTAATCCTAGTATTAACTGTTTAATCTTTAGGCTAAACACTATATTTACCTAGGATTGCTAACATTCTTATTTGTTCTCTAAACTTGTAGTTCTTAAACTTGCGTCCTATACTTATTCGTTTGTTATTAAACTAAGTTGCTACCCTTTCCCATTAGTTTTTATTTGTTGTGGGTCCTTAGGTATATCTTATCTCGTCTTAAAAATTTTAAGCTTCTTATATTTCTTCTTAAGAATCTTAAGCCTGTGGCCTTTTGCCTTTATTAAGTAATAAGCTAGCACTAGCAGTTATCTACTTACTTAGTTTCTTTTAAATGTTGCTCCTATTATCTTATAAAGCAATGGAAATTATATCTAATAGTGTTATAACATCCGTTACTAAACCCTATTTTATAATGGTCTTAGTTTCTACTTCTGTTTTAACTTCTTTAAGGTCTATATGCTCCTAGTAAGCTGCCTTTATTGCCTTATTATTAGTAAATACTTCGCCTATATTAAATTTATTATCTTTAATATCCGATCTATAAGCTAGTTTATTAGTTCCTCTAAACTTAGATAATAATAGCTCCTATAGCTAATAGCTTACGCTATACTTAGTATCCTTATGAATTCGGCATACGTTGTTATAATAATACGCAAAACTATTAACTGAACACTCTTTTATTCCTTATAGTGCACTATTGTCCCTTTATATATATATATCTCCTGCTGGTCTGGTTCCCTTTACTATATAGTTACTCTAACCACCTCTATAGTCTCTGGCAAAATAACCTTATTTTTCGCAATTTATATAAGCCCTATCTTTAAACTATCTTTCTTATTATAGAGTCCGCCTAAATGTCTTCTACTACTAAGATTTCTGGTTTAGCCTCTGCTCCTAGGTTCTTTAATTACTTAATCCTTAACCTCTAGGTTTCTATAGTTTCTTTTCCCACCTTTAGGTTTCTTTAGTACCACTTAGGTCCACTAGCTTTGCGCTATTCCATAGTTTTTAACTCTATATCTATTATTGCGTACTCTGCGCCTTATATAACTATGGAACTCTGTCTTACCCTCTCTTAGCTTATTCCCTTTAATAGATCCTATTATTGATCTTTATTAACTAATCTATTAACTCTTTTAGAGTATCTGCATCTTCTATTAGGATAATTACGTCCTAGACTTTAGCCTTAAGTCCCTATTTATACTATGCTATAAGCGCCCTATTATTCCACTTAACCTACATAGCTAGTGTTTGAAACTGTGTTGTATACTTAATTACTAAAGTGCGTTATACTAAGTTCTGAAGCTTTTGTTCTGCTGTGGTTATAACCTCTAGGTCTCTAAATACCTATATTAGTTATTCCGCGAACCCGTTCTAACTAGTAAATATATATTATATATCCTGGTTAGTAGTTGTTATGCTATTAGCCTATATTTCCGTAAGATATGGCTTAAACTACTTAAGTACCCTCCCTATTAGGAACAGTCCTGTATAGGCTACTTAATTTAACAATATTACTAACTTCGCTCCTTCCTATACTACCTTAAAGTATATCTGCGTAAGAAATCCTTTAAGCTTTAACTTCTCCCCTAAAAATCATTTAATTGAAGGTAGCTTAATTTTTACTACTCTAATTCCATTAATACGTTCTTTAAGTATCCTATTATTATCTTATAAGTAATTAACTATTTCTTATAACTAACCTCGCGTAACCACTTAAGAATCCCTATTGTCTATACTGGTATCACCTAGCCCTAAGGTTGTGGCTATTACCGACGTTGTTACAACTAGTGCTTTAGGTGGCATATTGTTTAATTTTATTTAATACTATAACCTTAGTAGTAAATGTATAATAGAACCTTATAGTAGGAACTACGGTGGGTTCTATTATTAGGCTAGGTATATAGGTAAGAACAAATTAACAATATAATAATAACTAGTGGAGTAGTTGCCTAATAGATTAACTCTAACTGTATTCTAAGATTTACTATAAGGAGAGAACTATCTATGGTAGGGACTAAGGTCCTTTAAATACATAACTATACTCCTAAGAAATCCTCTTTTGTATATAAGGTATGTGTTATACGTGTTATATATAGACATATACTGCGTATACTCTGTATACCGCGTATAACGTTATGTAACTTGCTTACCATTTCTTATTATATGGTTCCACCGAATCCATCCTGGACCGTGCCTGTATCAACCAACTAGCTTCCTGCGACTCTTCCCCAAGTAGTCGCAACATCGTACTTAAAGCGTCCGTAACAGCGGCGGATTCTTTAGCAGAGGGATTAGTAACCGAAATAATAACCATAGATAGGGATGTGGGTTTGGATATAGAGACCCACCCCCGTAATTCCCTTCCCCAATATAGCCCTAGCTGATGGTCCCGTATATAAACTACGGATAAGTGCTCTGTGCCGCTACTAACCGTGAGACTGGCTATGTCCTTGGCGAAGTACCCCCTAGCATATATATACCGTCGGAGACCGATACGTTAGGATATACTAGCTAAGACTATAGCTACTAGCCAAGCCCCACGATCTAGTTATTAAAAGACTAACCCTTAGACTAAGTCGCCTCCAAGGGTTAGAACTATATGGGGAGGAGGATAAAAGGATTAGATCTATGCTACTAGATTAGTTAGATCTTATTTTAAGTTAGCTACTACTTAACCTTAGAATAGCAAACAATAATAGGAATACTATCCTTATTTAGACCTACCTCTCCTTACTACGTAACCTACTCCTATAAGTTTTTATTAAAACAGTAAGCCTTGTTAATAGTAGTAGTATAGCACTAGCGTTTGCAGACGAAGACTTGCTTGTAAAAAAGCACAATATTATAATAAAAAGACTCCTAGTTTTAAAACCACTCCGCCTTGCTAATGGACTCCTATCTAGCTTTATTACCCACTACTTTACAGCAAGAATGATAATCGGCTACTATACAGAATCTATACTCTTCTATGTCACGAAGTTATTACCCTTAATACTAGTAATTCTTGGAATACCCTAGCTTAAAAAGCATAACCTAAAACCAGACTTCCCTACTCTAGAGCTTAAATTTAACTTTAACTACTGTGCCTACAACTATCTCCCATGGTATATTCTTAACTGTGACTAAGTAGTACCACGTGGATGCATTACACGGCCAACGCTTAGATACTATTAGCTGATAGTAGAAGAGGTGCCTAATACTAGTAAGCTAATATATGCAGTAAATAAAACTGAGATTCTGGAAGACTGGACTACTGCCCTATTCCTAAAAAAATAAATACTGCTAGAACTATAAGTCCCCTACATACACCCGCTTAACCTAGGTTAGCTAATAAGACACCTAACTTTAAGTTATTTACCGTACGTATATATGACCGCATGTATAATAGCTAAGGGTGTTATAGCTAAAACTAAAACTAGAGCAATTAAGACCTCCCCCCTATAACGCCCAACCTTACACCCGTCTCCCGCGTATACTGTATAAGGCCGCCGCCTTATTTCCGCCCCCCTGGGCTAACCGAGCTATGCCAGCCTAGCCGTAGCACTGGAGAACTAGACACGCCCTAACCTAGACAATATTAAATGTACTTATACCGTTAATTTTACCCAGTTCTATAAACAAAAAGGCGTAAAGGTAATAAGGATTTATATAGCGGAGTTAGTAGAACTGGTTAAATAAGAAGAACACCAATAGCTGCTTAAGGAGCTACCTATAGGCCTAATAGAAGTACTAAACCTGTTAGAAAGGTCTTTCTGCTGGCTAATAGAAGGCGACTATATAATAGAGGAAGCCTATAAAGCGCTACCCCCTTATTTCTATAACTTCCTTAAGATAAACCTAAAAACTAAGTCTGAGTTTCTACGCCAGAAGATAGTTAACACTAATATTAAGAAATTCCTAAAAGGTAAACCAGGATTAACCTATAAGGATATTTTATAACGCTTACTAAAAGAGTTTTATAAATATATTAAACACTTCCTCCCTAAGAACATAGATAAGCTGCCCCCTTACTAACTATAGGACTATAAAATTGAGATTATACCAGGAAAGTAGGCCCTATACTATAAAAACAGACCACTCTTACCCGCTAAACTCAGCTGTGTAAAGAAGTGGATTAACGAGATACTAAATAAGGGTTTTATCCGCAAATTAACCTTACTAGCCGCTGTACTACTCCTCCTTGCAGCGAAACCTGGCGGCGGTGTATAAATCTGCTATAACTACTAAGGCCTAAATATAGTTACTATTAAGAACCGATACCTACTGCCACTAGTCTGCGAGATACTTGACGCACTCTATAGTGCTAAGTACTTTACTAAGCTTAACGTAATTACTGTGTTTAACCAGATCTGGATCGCGGAAGGCCATAAGTGGCTTACAGCATTTATCACCCGGTTTAGACTCTATAAAATGCTAGTTGTACTATTTGGTCTCTATAACGCGCCCGCTATGTTCCAAAACTATATTAACTATGTTTTACACAACGCCCTTAACGACTACTGTACTGCGTATCTTGATGATGTCCTTGTCTTCTTAAAAACACGCGCTAAGTATATAAAATATATAAATGAAATTATCTAGAGACTTAGTAATGCTGGACTCTAGATTAATATTAATAAGTCTAAGTTTTATGCTACCAAAATAAAATACCTTGGCTTAATTATCTTGATTAACGGCATAACCATGGACCCTAAGAAGGTGCAGGCCTTACAGGAATAGAAGGACCCGACGTTAGTTAAGGAACTATAGCAATTTCTTGGCTTCGCGAACTTCTACCAACGATTTATTTAAGGCTATTTTAAGGTAGTTGAGCCCATAACCAGGCTACTAAAAAAGAGCATTAGCTGGTTATAGGGCCCTAATTAAGCATAGGCATTCTAGACCCTAAAAATAGTATTTACTAAAGCACCGGTCTTAGCGTATTACGACTATATAAAGAAGACTGTGGTAGAGACAGACGCCTCGAACTAGGCTTTAGGTGGAGTGCTCTATTAAGCTAATAAAAGTAATAAGCTTAAGCCAGTTGCATTCTTCTCTGCTAAGTACTTAGCCCCTAAATGCAACTATAAAATATATGATAAGGAGCTCCTGGCAATTGTTAAAGCACTGAAAGAATGGTATCCCAAACTATAAGGAACTGAGTAGCCGTTTAAAATTATTACGGACTATAAGAACCTCCAGACCTTTATAATAATAAAACAACTAAACCAGTGCCAAGTCTACTGGGCTGAGTTCCTTTCCTAATTTAACTTTGTTATTACCTATAGGCCTAGCACTAAAGCCATAATCCTGGACGCTCTTAGCCGCCTTTTAGGCGTTGCACCTGCCAATGCTAATAACGAACGTCTACGACACCGAGACCGCGTTGTTTTACTACCAAAGAAAGTCGACCCTACTATCCTAGAAGAACTACTGAGCGAATCCCAAGACTAGAGCATTAAAGACTTTATTATAGTAATAGACCTAGAGCCTGAGAAAAAACCCCTTAAGGAGCTTATTAAGAATGCCTATAAAGAGAACGAACTCGCTAGGAATATATTAGCTGCACTATGTAAACGGGAAGACTGTAAAGCACGCTGTTGGCCTAAGTAGATTAGGAAGCTGCTCCGCTATAATAAATCCAAATGTTTAATTGTTGACGGCCTAATCTACTACAGGAATTGAGTATTTGTCCCTAATTCACATGAACTCTAACTAGAAGTTGTATACTGCACGTATAGTTTGGGCCCTGCGGGTCACCTGGGCCGCGTTAAGACACTAGACCTCCTTAATTGAATATATTAGTGGCTAGGTATTTTACAGTTTACAGCTACCTTTATAAAAGACTACGCTTTCTACTTCTGTATAAAGACCCCATGTTTAGCACCGCCCGGTTTCCTAAAACTACTAGAACTACTAGTCCGCCTATAGACTGATATCTCTATTAACTACGTCGTTAACCTGCCTAAGTGCCTTTGTAATGGCAAAACATATAGATATATCTTTATCGTTGTTAACCGCCTGACGAAGATAAGACACTTTATTCCTGTTACTAGCCTAGATACTAAGGAGCTTGTTAAAGCATTTATCTACACTGTCTATAAGTTACACGGCGCTCCAAATACTATTATTTCTGATAGAGGCTCTTTATTCGTTTCTGACTTCTGGCGTTGCCTAAACTAGCGCCTAAAGGTAACCCTAAGCCCTAGCTCCATATAGCACCCTAAAACGGATGGTTAAACTAAGATTGTTAATATAGTAATAAATAAGTACCTACGCGCCTTTGTAAGCTTTACCTAAGACGACTAGGTAGATTGGCTCCCCCTTACTAAGTTTGCCACAAATAACCAGGTTAATGAGACTATGGGAATCTTACCATTCTTTGCTAACTATGGCTACAACCCACGTCTAGGCGTTGAACTAGTAGGCCCCCAGCTATTAGCCCTATCTATATATACAAAGAAGGAGTACCTATAAGCTGATACTATTACTAACCGCTTTAAGCGCATCTTAACCTAGCTTAAAGCCCTAGCTTGTATCTCCTAGCGATGATATAAAGACAACGCTAATATAAAACAAGACGAAGGTATAATATTTAAAAAGGATAATATGGTTATAGTTAGCCTTGAAAACATAAAGACTAACTGGCCTAAAAGGAAGTGGGATAATAACTGGGACGGACCCTGGCCTGTCCTAGCTGCCTATAGAGGAGCAGTTGTAGTTGACCTCCTAGATTATATCTGTGTTAATAAGTCTTTCTATACTTTAAAAGTCCGCCTCTGGTTCCCTAAAGAGATCTCTAGTTAAGCATGCATTAATAAAGAGGAACGTTATAATATTACAGGCAGGATAGCCGAAAGGGATAATAATAGCAATATTACGGACAAGTGGGAATTTAAAAAGATTCTTAATGTATATAATAAACAAATGGACGAGTATAGCTTAATATACTGTATTAAATAGAAATACTATAATGAGAAAACCTGGGAACCTGAGAAATCCCTAAAAGGGTGCGAGCGCATACTACTAAGGTTCTATAAATAACACCCTAAGAAGCCAGGACCCCCAGACTGGGCATAAGATAAGGGAGAGTTACGCTAAGGCCGTGGCTAACCATGAAGGTAATTTGTGGTGGTTGAGATCTTATGGAACTTTAACCGCCGGTTAAAGTTGTCTAATTGGTCGGTTTTTTGCTAAAAAGCGCTACATAGTAGCGGTGTAGAGTTCTGCTGATTTTATTTATTAAGCTGACCAATTAAGATTTTCCATGCCCGGCATGGAAAATCGCTATTGGCTCGGTTAAGGGCGGTAAGCAGAAGTAACATCTTTGCAGTGAAAATAGGTTACTTGTTTGGTTTAGGGACCAAACCTTTTAGGGAGGGGAGTACTGTCACGGCATAGTCCTGACGTGTACTGTCTTGTACTGTTTCCTACTGTTGGCTGGCCCACCACTAGCGCCTTGGCGGCTGCCCCTACTATTTATGTATAATACCCCCTTTTACCTCCTTCTCCTCTTTATACTATAATGTAGTTATTCAGCCTATTAGCATTATAGCACTGTGACATAAGCTCTATATATTCTCTTAGTAAATATCTAGGCCTCTTTATAGCTAAGGCGTTCGCGGGCTATTATAAGTTCTATAGGTCTATCCTAATTAAAGGATATTTATGGCTTGTATTTATAGAGTAACTTAAATAGTAATATTCCTATACTATTATAAGGGAGCGTAAGCTGTGCGTAGTTTATTATAGGTAGTAGTTCTAACTAGTTGTCCTAGTAATAATTAATAAAGGGACGAAGTTGTTGGTTAAGGTATTAGTTTATAATCTTAGTTTAGCCATTAATCTAAAGGTAGAATATAGTAGAGAGCTTAATTTTAATCCTAAAGATGCGGTAGAATTCGTCCTAGAAGTCTAATATAAATTAGGGTCTATAGTTAGAGACAATTAACTTAGAAGCGCTATAGATCTGGTAAATGTTATTAATATATATATAGGCCATATCTTTTATAGTTATAGTCTTAAAGCAGGGGAGGAAATAGCTTACTTATTTAGTTAGTTAACTACCACAAAGGCCATATTAGAGCTATATTTATCCTTTAGGAATAATTTAAACTCTATTATAATATACTACTAAGGGTATTTAGAAACTAGTAGTAGTTATAACTATCTAAGGGTTTAATCTCTAGGGGTATCTACCTGTTTATAAGCATTATAATTCCTAATAAATTATTCTATGTTGGATAGGAGTCCTTACCAGTAGTAGCAAGGCGCTAGTAGTTAATGGGTTTTATCTTAACTAGGATGCGCCATAGAGACTTAATAGTAGGCTTTATAGATTAGTTCCGTTTATGGGTTATTAACATCTAGAACTATAAGCCGTTCTTAATATAAGAGTAGTCTGTCTTCTATTTCCAAATTAGGGTTACTTTTTATAGCTTAATTACAGAGGGCTTTTAGGGATTTGGCTATATGGTTCGCAATTAAAATGCGGTTAATTAGTCCTATTAGTTTATCTAGGATCTCTCCTTCTATAGGCGCTAGCTTATTCTATTTAGAGCTTAGTTCCTTAAGGATATATAGGTTAAGCTGTTTAGGACAGAGGAGGGCACGTATCTGGTGCTAAGCCTTTAGCTTATCCTATAGTTCCACGTCCTATTCTTTCTAGGTAAGGGTATTAGCTTTAGAATTTTACCTACTAGGGCGGTATATAATTGTAAAGAAGAATTAGGAGAGTATTTTAGCCCACCTAGCTGTTATAGGACACCTCCATAACACCTTATATACATTTACCTGTTTCTACTAACGCAGCAAGAAGAGACTGACCGCGAGATAGCAATCTACGGCAATCTAACGGCAATCTGCCGCATTCTGCTATATTCCGCCAAGTCTACTAAATTCTGCCAAGTTTTGCCAGGACCGCTACTTAAATCCTATTCTGCTCTATGCATATATTAACCAAGCAACTAAACTAACAATATATACCCTTTCCTCCTGTTTCCTTACCTTCTCTCCTTACGCAACGTCTTAACTTTATTATGCAGTTTATGTACATAGCTTAATAATATTTACTTCGCTATATATTATTACCGCTTATGCTCGCTCCATAACACTATATTGTGTTAACCCTATATACTACCCTCTAAAATACAGAACGACCCTAAAGCCCCTATAACAGCTGCCGGTATTATATCCGCACTTTAAAAATAATTGGCAGAAATACAGAAGTCCTTTATAAATACCCTTATATAGAACTAAGTCACTTTAACTTAATAATAAGCCAAATAAGAGGCATGACACTGGTAAATAATTAAGGACCTCTAAGAAGAAGTCCGCACCCTTAAGATACCTTCTCTAGAGATAAACACGCGGGATAAGACTAGCAAACTATGGAAGAACTAAAAGCTATAAAATAGTACTTAATTAATAACCTCTATAAAGGGTTTATTAAACCAAGTTAGGCCCCTTTTACTTCCTTTATTCTATTTATAAAGAAACCTAATAAAGGTCTCTGCTTCTATATTAATTATTAAAAACTAAATACTATTACCTAGAAAGATTATTGCCCTCTCCCCCTAATTAATAAGACCCTTATACGTCTAAGCTAAGCCAAAATCTTTATAAAGCTTAACGTCCGCTAAGCTTTTTACTAAATTAGGATAGACCCTACATTAGAGAATCTAACAACATTCTATACCTACTATAGTTCTTATAAATATAAAGTCCTTTTTTTTAGACTAATAAATAGGCTAGCCATATACTAATGGTATATAAATAATGTTCTTTTTAACTACCTTAATAAATTCTGCATGGTATACCTAAACAATATTCTTATATACTTAGTGTTACGGACGCCTTAAGTATAATGTTACGACTACTTGGAGAGGAGTTGGCGGAAGCTAGTTAGTTAATACAGGCACGGTCTAGGATGGATCCGGTGGAACTATACGACGAGGAATAGTAGCCGAGGTTATGTGGTATGATCTATGTAATCTATAGGGCAGAGCAGATAGAGCACACGTACCTTACGGAGTAAAGGGATTTCTTAGGCGTACGGTTGTGTATTTAAAGGACCACAGTCCCTACCTAGATAGTTCTCTCTTTATAGTAAATCTTAGAATACAATTAGAGTTAATCTATTGGACAACTACTCTACCAGTTATTATTACGTTGTTAACTTATTGTTTATACCTATATACCCAGCCTATTAACAAGTCCACCGTAGTTACTACTATAAGGCTCCGTTATATATTCACTACTAAGGTTACAGTATTAAAATACAAGAGAAGTTGAATAATATGCCACTAAAAGCACTAGTTACAACTATAGCAGCAACTACCTTAGGATTAGGAGACACTAGTATGGCAGATACGGACTTATAGGTGGTTATAAGAGGTTAGTTACAGGAAATGGTTAATCACTTGTTAGATAATAATAGGATACTTAAAGAACGCATTAATAGAATTGGAGTAGTAAAGGTTAAGTTACCATTAATTAAACGGTTCTTAGGAGAAAGGTTAAAACTTAAAGGGTTCCTTATATAAATGCATTTTAAGGTAATATAGGAAGAAGTAAAGCTAGTAATAGCAACGGATTAAGTGGCGTATACAGGATTGTTCTTAATAGGAAGAGCACTAAAATGGTTTAAACCTTACCTTACCAAGATATAAGTAAATGGTATAATAACTACTAACTAAGATATATAGTTTATGTTTACTAGTTAGAACGGGTTCGCGGAAAGACTAATGTAGATATTTAGAGACTTAGAAGTAATAACTATGGCAAAGCGGAAGCTTTAAAACTTGGTATAACGTTCTTTAGTAATAGAGTATATAATACAGTTCCAGACACTCGTAACGCAAGTTAAGTGGAATAATAAGGCGCTTATAGTACAGTATAAATAGGGACTTAAGGCTAAAGTCTAGGACGCAATTATCCTAATAGAAGATGCGGAAAGTCTAAGAGACTTAATAGATTAATTAATAAAGATTAATAATAGGATCTATTAAAGGGAACAAGCTAAAAAAGGGTAAGATAGAGTTCTATAGTTGTATAAGGCGCAGAGTACGTAATAATAGACATAGAGTTAAAAACCATGGAATGGCGTAGAGCTAATAGACCTAAGTAGTACTAAAGAATCTAAGAGATAGATAAAGAAACTATGGAAACCTAAAGGTTAAGGATTAAGTAATTATAGGACCAAGGAGCAGAGGCCAAACCAGGGATTTTAGTAGTAGAAGACGTTTAGGCGGACTCCACAGCAAGAAAAATGGTTTAAAGATGGAGCTTATATAAATTACGGAAAATAAGGTTATTTCGCCAAAGACTATAAAGGTGGTTAGAGTAACTATATAGTAAAGGGCACTAGGTTGTTAGAGTACGATAATATAGATATAGGTATATTACGCGGGACTAAGGAGTGTTTAATTAAATACTTCGCGTTTTGTTATAATAATATATACTAAATTTATAAGGACGCTAAGTATGGCGCAAGCTATTAGCCATAAGAGCTAGAGTTAAGAGGACTTAAAGGAACTAGAGAGTTAGATAAAAAATAAGATTAACTCTATAAGCTGAATCAAGATATTATAGTAATGTGCGGATAAAGATTAGTAATAATAATAATAGAGTTAGAGTACTTATTAATTAATAGCGATAAGGATAAAAAAGAGGCTAACTAGGAGCACTTAAACCTTAATAATGTAATAGAAGCAGAGACTAAAACCACTATAGAACGCGGATTAGTAATAGGTATTATAACACCGTTAGATACGACATCCATTACTTTATAAGATGGAAGGAGTAATATCTAAAAGTGATTAAGCAAGCAGACAACTGCTAGTGCTAGCTTACTACTTGTAAAAGGTAAAAGGCCATAGGCTTAAGATTCTTAGGAAGAGATATAAAACGCTTAAGATTCTTAAGACGAGATAAGATATATCTAAGATTTATAAAGTGTAATAAGGAAGGCTTAAGCACCTATAATAGACGAAAACCAATGGGAAAGAGTAATGGCTTAGTTTAAAGACAAATAAATAAGTATAGGACGCAAGTTTAAGAACTACAAGTTTGGGGAATAAGTAAGAACGTCTATTCCAGGTAAACGTAGTATTTAGCCTAAAGATTAAAAAGTTAATATAGAGATTAAGAAGCAAGACGACTTTAAGGATCTAGCTGCAAGACGTAGAAAGCAGGAGACTATAGATAAGTTTAGAGTAAGAATTATTGTATGGTAAAAGCAAAAACTAGACTAGAGATCTAGTGTAATAGGTTATATAAGGGATAGAGCACCTATATAAAGAGTTACTAATAAGGCCTAAGGTAGGGACGCCTAGAGTAAAGTAGTTAAATAAATTGGAATAAGAAGAGGATCTAGAGATTCTAACTTAGTTTAAGGAAAGATATACTAAAGGATATTATAACGCAGTAATAATAAGGTACTTTCTAACAGACAGACTATATACACTAAACTAGTTATATAGAAAGCGGTATAGGCAACGATATAACAATAAATAGGAAGACTTTTATATATAGCTAGATAAGAAAGTTGTCCAAGACTAACCTATTATAGAGAAACGCATAAACTATATTAAAGGAGCGTTAATTATAATATTAAGGAACCTAAAAGAAGGATCTAGGGACTAGAAAAGCGAGTAATAAATTTTAGTACCCGCAGAAGAAAGACTATTAGTTAGATTAGTTAGATAGAGGTTTAAACTATAGGTTAAAGATAAACTAAGAGTTAACCTAAGTCACCTAGCGTATTATATACTATCGTAAATAGCTTATATAGATAATATGTGTAATATACATAGAGTACCTAAAGATAAGAACTAGAAGTACCTAGTAAGAATATATTAGGCACCAGAGGAAAAGCGGTTTAGAAATACTAAGTATATATATAGATGGTACCTAGTAGAAGTATAGAGTTAAGGAGACCTAATACTTTAACCAAAAGGATTCCTTACGGAAGAGTGCCTAGATAGAAGATAGTGGTGGAATTATCTAGAGAACACTTATCTGTGGTATATAGAGGAAAAGAAATAAACTAAGTATTAGCCTAAGGAGGACCAAGTATAAGTAGGATCTAGTAGCTAATAGTTAGGAAAAGGGGAGGCCTATAAGACTAGAGGAAACTAGTAGTAGAGCCTTAGACCCTTAAAGGAATTTAAGGACAATACCTAAATTTATAAGTTAAGTGGCAACATTAACAGTTTAAAGCACTAATTAATAGTAGAGTAATAAGGAACTATATATTACTAATAGTAGTGGAAAGGATAGGGTTACTATATAGATAAAAGGAATACCTATATCCACTTATAACAATTTTAGGAGATTAGATAGCCTACAGAGGAGGTATTATTAATCTTAAAATAGGACTAATTTAGTTAACTATTAAAGGGAGACAGGTTAAGATATCTTTTAATATCCTACTATTAGAAAAGGATAAGGTGATATTAGGAATGCCTTAGTTACAGGAATATAATCTAAAGATTAATTAGGTTATAGGTTAGGTTAATATTAGAGATACTTAATAACGCAAGATATAATAGCAAACTAAGATGGTATAGTACTAGGTTGGAGTAATATATAAAGAGACCAAGTAAAGCTTAAGTTATGTACTAAAGAGATACCATAAATATAGTAAAAAGTTATGGTTACCAGAAAGTAAAAAGCTGTTAGAGTATATAGTATATAACTATAAGATAGAATTGGAACTAGGAACAAGTCTAAAGTTCTTTTTAATTTACAAGCTTACTAAAACTAAGTTAGTAGCGCTTAAGGAGTTTATCTAGGAGAACTTATAAAAGGGATATATTAGACCATCGCAGTTATTAGTAGGATATTTAGTATTATTTATCCTAAAGAAAAACAGAAAACTTAGGATGTGTATAGACTATAGATAGCTAAATAGCATTACTAGGAAGGATAGGTATCCTTTACCCTTAATTAGTAAAATCTAAGATAGGATAGGTAATGCGTAAGTTTTTATAAAAGTAGATCTAAGATAGGTATACTATTAGATTAGGATTAAGGAAGGCGATAAATAGAAGGCAGCTTTTAGGTTAAAGGAAGGACTATATAAACCATTAGTTATGCAATTTGGGCTTATAAACGCACTAGTAATATTCTAGAAGTAAATTAATAGTGTATTAGGAGAACACCTTAATAAGTTTGTTATGGTATACCTTAATAATAATATTATCTACTTAATAAGCGAGAAAGAATATAGAGAATATGTTAAGTGGGTCTTAAAGAGACTATAGGAAGAATAGATACTAGTAGCAATTAAGAAATACAAGTTCTTTATAAGAAAGACTAATTTTATAGGATTTATTATTAAACTAGAAAAGATTAGTATGGACCTAAAGAAAGTTAAAGCTATAGTAAGTTGGTAGGAGCTAGAAAACATTATATAGTTAAGATTGTTTTTAGGGTTTTGCAACTATTACAGGAGGTTTATAGCACAGTAGTTAAAGAGTATTAAGCCGTTTATAAGGCTAATGAAGAAAGAGGAACCATAGGTTTAGATAAAGGAGTAAAAGAAGTTGTTTAAGGAACTAAAAGAGTTGTTTACTTAAGAACTAATCCTTAAGATCTATTAACTAAGGCTAGAGACGGTTGTTAAGATAGATATATTAAACTTTGCACTAGGAGCATGTTTGCTATAGAAGCATTAGGACGCATAGCACCTAGTAGCGTACTATAGTTGGAAGATAACACCACTAGAGTTAAACTATAATATTTACAATAAGGAGTTGTTAGGTATAGTTATAGCAGTTAAGGGATAGAGAGTATTTTTATAAGGCACTAAGAAACTATTTATAGTTAGAATGGACTATAAGAATCTTATAGGATTTCTAATAATAAAGGAACTTAACCAAAGACAGGTTAGATAGGCGGAAATGCTTACAGAATACCATTTTAAGATTTAGTATACTAAGGGTACTAACAATATATGAGCAGATGCTCTAAGTAGAAAGGCTGAACTATAAAATGGTAAAAAGCTATTAGGGGCTTTACTACAGAAGGATTAAGACGGATTAATTAGGTATAATTATTTAAAGATTATAGTAACTAGAGAGAGTCAGATCTATAAGTTACTAGAGAGTAATTAGATATAGAAGATCTAAGAAGCCTAGGTAAAGGATCTAGACTTAGAGTAATATAAGAATAGAGAAGCTACTTATGTTCCAAAGGCGATTACAGAGGAGTATATAAAAGAGTTTTATAAGGGACTAACTTAAGGACACTGTGGAGCTATAGGCTTAGTGTTAAGACTTTAGAAGGAGTATATTATTTAAGGAATCTAGGGACTAGCGAGATAAGTTATAGAGAAATATCTAGATTGCTAGAGAAATAAACTAATAAGGTATAAGCTATATAGAGGGCTATAACCTATTAAAATACTAGAAAGACTATAGGAAGTCATATTAAAGGACTTTATTATTAAGTTACTAAAGTTAAGAGATCCTATTATAGGACAAGATTATAACGCAATCTTAGTAATAGTAGATAAGCTTATAAAGTGGGGGTACTTTATAGCATGCACAGAGGAGATATTAGCAGAAGATGTCGCTAGAATCTATATTAAAGAAGTGTTTATAAAACATGGAGCACTAGATAAGATTATATTGGATAGAGATCTAAGATTCGTAATAGCATTTTAGAAGGTATTTTTGGCGGAATAGGGAGTTCGCGCAGTAACCTTAATAGCGTATTATCCGCAAACGGACGGATAAATGGAAAGATTAAACTAGACACTAGAACAGTATCTAAGGCACTATATTAATTACGCACAGAATAATTGGGTATTGTTATTACTAGTTATACAGTTTATATATAATATAACACTATAAGAAGGAATGGGAACATTACTATTTAAGGCGAATTACGGGTACAAGCCAAGAATATCGTTATTGCTATATTAAGCAAAGAAAACAAGTAGCACAGCTAAGTAAAGAATGGAGACGTTAATAAATCTTTATGCAGACCTTAAAGAAATAGCTAAACTAGTATAAGAACAAATAAAAAAGTACTATAATACTAAGAGATCTAAGGGACCAGATCTTAAGGAGGGAGATAAAGTATAGCTACTATATAAAAATTTTAAAAGTTGACGACTAAGTAAGAAGTTAGACTATGTTAGACTAGGACCCTTTAAAATTAAGTAAAGGATTTTATTAGTTATATATAAGTTAAACCTACCAGCCAAAATAAGAATCTACCCTATATAGCATGTCGCAATGCTAGAGCCAGTATATAGGAATGTTAAGCTATTAGTCTATAAGGTAGATACGTATAGAGGGCAGGAAGAAGACAAGTAATAAGTTTTAAAGATTATTAGCCATAAAGACGTAGATAATGAAATATGGTATAAAGTAAAGTGGATAGGCTATAGTGAGACTACCTAAAAACTACTAAGTAACTTAGAGAACGCTATAGGAAAGGTATAAGAGTATTAGAAGAAAGCAGGTTAGGAAGCATTAAAAAAGAATCACTAAAGAATAAGTTACCTAAGGGGGACCTAGGAAGAGCAACTACTATATTACTTAGAGCTGTTTCCTTCTTAGAAGATACTACTCTTTTATTACCTAGCTTAGATAAACCCTATTAAACAAGTTTCCACTCCTTAAAACAAACCTTCTTATAAACGCGCTTAAGATGAAGTAGCCAAGCATAGGTAGAGGCGCGAGCTTTAAGAGCATAACGCTCCTTATCCCTTACCCGCTTAGTATAAGCGTGGTCTTCGTCTTAAAGATGATAAATCTCGCCTAGAGTACTTAAGAGCTTATTATTAAGCTTCGCAGCAGCAAATTAAACGCGTGACCCTATAATAAGTTACTTAGGGAACTTGAAGACTGTTAAGAGTTATAGGACGCGCACACTCAGCATTAGAGATAGAGTGAACGTTATAGGATAATTAAATATTCGCTTTAGTGCACTTTAAATAAGAGGAAGGTTGCCAAGAGGAAGGGCTTGCCAACGCAACGTAAACTAACCCCTCTTTCGCATAATAAGAACACAGAAACAGCATAATCTCACTAAGAGATAATATCGCAGCGATGGTATAAGACCAATAAGCTATAGAAGAAGAGGCCGAAGGTTTAGAGACCTCAGAAGACATAGTAAGTAAGAATATTAACCAAGTTAATTAAACGGACATCACACCTCTAGTGGACGACTTGGAGATATTAGGAATCTTTAAGGATAAAGATAAAGAGGAGGGAGATGGTATTATAGACGCCTTAAGTACAATGTTATAACTACTTGGAGAGGAGTTAGCAGAAGCTAGTTAGTTAATATAGGCATAGTCTAGGGTGGATCCGGTAGAACTATGTAATGAGGAATAGTAGCTAAGGTCACGTAGTATAATCTATATAATCTATGTGATCTATATAATCTATAGGGCAGAGTAAATAGAGCACACGTACCTTACAGAGCGAAGGGATTTCTTAGGCGTACAGTTGTGTATTTAAAGGACCACAGTCCCTACCTAGATAGTTCTCTCTTTATAGTAAATCTTAAAATACAATTAGAGTTAATCTATTAGGCAACTACTCCACTAGTTATTATTACGTTGTTAACTTATTATTTATACCTATATACCCAGCCCATTAACGAGTCCACCGTAGTTACTACTACAAGGCTCCATTACACTTAGACAATAAACTTAAGCACCAAGTTTATATTAAAAAGGTCCTAAAGAGGCTATATAATGTAGGCCTATAAGTTAATATTAAGAAATATAAATTTAGAGTAGAATAAATAAAGTACCTTAGGTTTATTATTAGTATAGAAGGAATTAAAGTTAACCCTAAAAAGGTTAAGGCAATATATAACTAAAAACCCCTTTATACTATAAAAGGCATCTAGTTCTTTTTTAGCTTCTATAACTTCTGTCACAGCACAGTCCTAACGCGTACTGTCTTGTACTGTTTCCTACTGTTAGCTGGCCCACCACTAGCGCCTTGGCGGCTGCCCCTACTATTTATATACAATACCCCCTTTTACCTCCTTCTCCTCTTTATACCACAATGTAGTTATTTAGCCTATTAGCATTAT
>Ga0307507_10000391_pt1 | contig 90888 bp, 16 predicted proteins | sample 7_EM_MG_FD_207223 | JGI IMG/M metagenome (GOLD analysis project Ga0307507, IMG submission 207223) | Populus trichocarpa ectomycorrhiza microbial communities from riparian zone in the Pacific Northwest, United States - 7_EM | ecosystem: Host-associated > Plants > Roots > Unclassified | place...
TTTAAGAATATATTTAATAAGTAAGTAATATAAATAAGTAAATAATATACCTTAAAACTTTCTAAAAAATTAGAAAGTTTATACCTTAATATTTTAATAACTACTTAATAATAAACTCTGATAATTTAGATTTAGACTTTCATATACACTTTATAAGTTCTATTAAAGTTATATAGGAAATAGTTTAATAGTTTTTAAGATATAGTAATTTAGCCTTATTTTAGTCTTATTTTAGCCCCTAAATTATTATATCTTAAAAACTATTAAACTATTTACTATATAACTTTAATAGAACTTATAAAGTGTATATGAAAGTCTAAATCTAAATTATTAGAGTTTATTATTAAGTAGTTATTAAAATATTAAGGTATAAACTTTCTAATTTTTTAGAAAGTTTTAAGGTATATTATTTACTTATTTATATTACTTACTTATTAAATATATTCTTAAAAAAACTTATTTATATATAAATATAATAATTATAAATATAATAAGCATATAATAAGTATATTATTAATATTATTAATAAATTTACTATATATTAAAAAAAGGGCTTTTTTAACCTTATTTTTGAGATAAATATATAAAGGTATTATATATTTTTATATTATAATTTTATAATTTTAGTATTAGATAAGTTATATTTTAATTTTTATAAAATTGTATTAAAGGGTTATTAAGTTATAGGTGGTATAAAAAGGTGTATTTTGGTGAGGAACATCGTGCGTCAAGTGGGAACGTGCGTCAAGCGATTGGATACGGTAGCTAATACATTAATCAATTCTCCAGCAGGTCTAATAATCGAGACCTACGTATACAGATTTCCTCAAGTAACCTACCTACCCCCCGTTCATACCAGCAATACGGCCCCTCCCAGGCCGATCTCATATCACTTTCTTGCATCTCATTGGAACCCATGCTTCGCATTGCAGATCACATCTGATCATTTTCCAATAATTTATCAACTTTGTTTTGGGCCGCAGACACATTAGCAGTGGCCGTGCGTGATCGACTACGGTCAGCGCCTACTTCCAATGCGAGAAGGCAAAGGGAGATCATCCGCGGCATACCCGACGGGCATTTGAGACCTCTTGGCAGTCCCACCACTTACCGACAGTCTATCCCTCACGGGAGATGGGATGTCAACTAGAGATGTAATACCCAGGATGTTTGCTTCCGCAATGTGATCTCATGCTCTAGGCTAGGCATGGCTGACCCTTTTATAAGCACGGTGTAACGAAAACCATTTGTAGCACTAGCTAAGCCGCCGCGGGAACCGGGGATGCATGGTGTGGGGACGGATCATCTTCGAGGAAGTGGGTTTAAAATCTGAGGTACACATACAACGCCTAACCTAGCAGAACATACAACGACCAACACCATCGTCTTTCGGAGACCAACCTGTTTCGTATCTTCGTTGCTGAGACGTATTGTTTTGCCGTTGGGTTTCAAAACGCCCTGCCAAAGAAAATGATACATCCGCGTAGCCCTCCCATACAGATAGAGCGCATCGTATCCCAGATACACACCGAGATGGTTCCTGGCACGAAGATCATGACAGATGTCCAGGGTTCGCACTTCGTCCACACTCACAATTCTGCTTCTTCAATTGTTCTCGTGCCTCAGCCAACGGAAGACATTCACGATCCTCTGGTAAGCTGGGCTGTCAATTTTCTAAGGCATAAGCACCTACAAGAACCCCAACAGGCTGACCACAGAACAGAATTGGAGCCAATTTTGGAAGACTATTATACTCATCAACCAGGGTTGTTACGGCCCTTTCTGTGGCCCCACTCACCCCAATCTACATGGTAGAATGGAAGAAATCCTTGACACAAGTTGCCCTTCTTGTAAGTTTTGTGACTAAGATTTCTCTCTGATGACAGGCTGATCACACCAGACCGGGGCTACTGTCATATCTCTTGGCTATGCAAATTTCATTATCATTCCATGTGCAGATATCTTCGGAAGACGCATCGTATCTATTGTATGCGCTCTCATTTGTCTTGGAGCCAACATTTGGCAGGCATCTGCCCAATCATATAATTCCTTCCTTGGGGCTCGTGTTTTCGCAGGGCTTGGTGCCGCTGCCAACGAAAGCATCATGACCGTAGTGGTGGCTGATATTTTTTTTTTGCATCAACGAGGCAAATATGTCGGTTTGTACTTGTATGTCACCTCCCCACTTCATTTGCAGACGGGCTCATGTTCACTCAACGAAATAGCTGTTGCTACTTCATGGGCCTATTCCTTGGTCCTATCATTTCTGGATCAATTGCAGCGCAAGTATCCTGGAGATGGTTCTTTTGGGCATGCACAATTGCGCAGGGTATCAATTTAGTTACGTTATTATTTCTCTTCCCGGAAACTCGAAGGGCCGCCAAGCAACTTAAGCCGTTGAAAACTCAGGCAGTTCTGTCAGGCACAAACATGGATTCTAACTTCAAAGGAAATTCGGAAGAAAACCCCGTTCATGTTAAGAGTGCTCCTCCAAATCTATCCGTAGAAGAAGGCATCGCAACTGATCCATGCCTCGGTCGTGGCTATCCTGGCAAGGGACATTTCAATATATTCCAATCCTCCAACGGGAAAGCGCTTACGGCTACAATCCTCCACGTTATCATTCCTATTCGGTTACTCTTCTATCCAATTGTATTCTGGGCAGCAATGACAATGGGAGCTGCCGCAAATGCGCTTCTAGTCGTCAATCTTATCCAATCACAGGCGCTCGCCGCGCCTCCTTATAATTTCGACCCAGCGTCTGTCGGATACGCGAACTTCGCGCTTGTAGTTGGAGGCATTATCGCTCTTGTTTGCGCGGGACCTTTTTCCGACTTTGTCGCCATGAGAGCCACAAAGAAGAACCATAGAATCCGTGAACCGGAGATGCGGTTGCCAGCGTTGATACCTGTCGGTATCACTTCCGGTGATACGTAATGCTATTGCAATAGTATGGGTGGTAACTGATTTTGATTGATGCTTATTGATTCTCCTATTCTACAGGTGGAATTTGGTGGATTTCCTGAGCTCGCTTAGCTCACGTAACTAACCCAATTAGTTACAGACAACCTCGTTCAGACACTAGGAGTATTTAGTTTTTAATGGTACTTAAGCACGCCAAGTTCTGCCAGGTCCCTTCAAGTTCTGCCGAATTCTGCTATATTCCACTAAATTCCATTAAGTTCTACCAAATTCCGCTATATTCCACTAAATTCCATCGAGTTCTGCCAAATTCTGCCATATTCCGCTTAGATTCTGCTGAATTCTGCTAGGTGGTTAAAGTGACCAATTACAATTTTCCATCCCCGGGATGAAAAATCGCTATTGGCTCGCTTAGTACTAGCGCCTTGGCGGCTGGCCTTGTATCTTTGCGCTCTCTGTTCCTGCTTTAATGTCTTCTCCTCTCTCTACCTACTTGGTAACTTGTAGCTTAATTGTATTCGTATTAATTAGGTCCTTTAACGCCTGGCAAGGCTTTAATTTTATTATAGCGTCTATAGGGTTACTGCCCCCGTTAATCCATTTAATCTCTACTATCTCTCTTCTCTTATATAATTGTTGTAAATATATTAGGTCAACTATAAGTCGTTTCTCTTATATTGTCCTGAGTTTGACTAAGTAGTTATATAGAGATTTTAAATTGGTATAAAGGATAAGCGGTAGTTATTTGAGTTGTAGGATCTTAATAGTTGCTTTAATTATAGCTCCGGTATTAAATCCGTGGGCTATTCTATATAGTTCGGATACTAAGACACTTTGTATAACTTGCTTGCATTTAATAGATAACTAATAGAGGATATTGGCCCTATTATTCTTGTCCGCGAGTGTAATAACGAAGCCAATCTAAGAAGAGAGGTTGTAGTTATTGGCAAAGGACGAGTCCGTGAATATTATTAGTTTGAGAGTGCTTATATTAAGTTATACAAAGCGAAGTCCTTGGGAGGGATTATTAATTTGCTATTGCAGCCGTTTGTTAAGCTGCTTTGCATATTCTTTCTTTGGGTTAATAACTTGTGCTATAAAGGAGAGGTTAAAGGCAGCTTCTGGTTAACAGACTGTGGCGATATAGGCTCCTCTTGCTCTCTAAGTAACGTACTGGTCTTTTAGTGTAACTGCCTTGCGGACTTCCCCTCTGGAGCTAGTTAGGTCTGTAGTCTTTATAGTAACCAACTTTAGGTTCTGGCATTAATGTTCCTAGGTAAGGGCTATTAAATCTTTTTCTTACTTAATATAGCCTCCATTGAACTTAATTGGGGTATTTGGTGTAAGCTTCTCTCTCTCTTTTAATAGGAACTTTGCCTCCTAAAGTCTAACTTCTTCGGCCTCCGCAAAGGTTTCATTAGTAAGGAATAGTGTGTTGTTGGTCTATAATCCTATAATTCTAAAGCCGTTGCTGTTTGTGTATAATAAGTAGGGGTTGTATATTAACTAGTTTATCCGTAGTTTATTAAGGTGGTAATAGTAGTATATATTAAACCAATGGTTGCTAGCTTCCGGGACACTATAGAGTAGTTTAATGACTTTTAGAATTAATCTATCTTTTAGTCCGAGTTCTAGTGATGGGCGTATAAAGAAGTCTCTGTTTAGGTGGATACTGGACTATATATAAGCTTGTGAGATGTCACGTAGGTATAGAGAAGCTAGTCTTCTTTTGTTTCCTTATAGGGTTGCTGTAAGTGCTAGGATAATTCTCTAGCTGATATGTTAAATGGTTGGTAATTGTGTTAAGACTAGATCTTTGCCATAGTTGTTATAGGCTTATATAACCAGTCTAGACTTTTTAAAGGCCTTGTCTGTTCCGGTGTTCTTAATCTTGTTAATAAATTAGGAGTTGAAGATTCTGACTCCTTTTGGGACGTCTGCTGTATTAGTGAACTTAAAGACGCCTTTCTTAAGTAAACCGTTTACCTCCTTGCGTTGAGACTCTGTAAATGACGGTAAGGTATACTTAGAGGTTGTAGTATCTGGTTTCGTTAGGCTGTTGTTAATAAATATTAATATATCTACGATATTTTGCTGTGACTTTATTGGCGGTCGTTGTGTCCGTTTTAATCTTTGGGGGGGTATAGTAGCTGCTAGTTCCTTGGTTGGTTCCTCAGTTAGTTCCTTATTTAGTTCCTTGGTTAGTTTCTTAGTTGGTTTCTTAGTCGGTTCCTTAGTCAGTTTTTCTGGTTCGGGTTATAGGTATGGTTTTACTACTATAGTCCTAAAGTTAGTAGGTCTACTAGGGAGCTATATCTTATATATCTCTCCGTTGATTTTGAGTAGCTTAAATAAGCTAGTCTATCTGCCGCTTTGTTTAGTATTACCTTTGCGCCATACGAGTATATCTGAGTTAAGGGGGAGGTTGTGGATTGTGGTGACAGATGGACTGTTTTGTTGGTTTAGTGTATTATTAACTTGCTTCTTTACCCTAATCCTTGCAATCTCCTCTATTGCCTTCTTTATAGCTGCCGCTCGCTATATAATAGAGGGTGCTGGTAGGTTAAGTTCGCCCATTTAAGGGTAGGCATTAAAGATAAGTAGTGTTGGGACCAGGCCGTCTGGGCTAGCTGTGTTATTGGCGGCTTTTACTGCTATTTATAAAGCCAGTTTTTTAGTTATTCCTAAGTCCTGTAGTTCCTTTATAATTATCTGGTATGCTCGACGTAGTATTAAATAAGCTCTTTCTACCATTCTAATAAACCAGTAAGCTTCTACTGGGACGCTCTTAGTTAATATGGCTATTGCCATAGCGTGCTATCGAAACTCCTTGCTTATAAAGTTCTTCCTAGTATTATGGGTAATGTAGTTAGGTGGTCTAATATAGGTGTTAATCTAGCATAGTCATAGGATATCCCATATATGTTTTGTAGAGATGTTGCGTAGCTATCTTACGGCTTGAAATTTGGTAGCTTCGTTAATAATATAGAGGATGGGGTTTCTGTTAATATATATAATATTAATAAAGATAGAATGGTTAAAATCGGAGTCTTGGTCTTCTTATAATATAAACTTAAACTGTTTAGGAGATTTGCTATATTTCTAGTAGTGGGAACAGTACTTGGTAAGATAGTTGATAACCTACTTATTAATATTATTGTGGCCAGAGCGTTCTAATACTTTATACAGCTTATCTGCCGATGGGTGTCCAAAGCGACGGTAGAGTTGGCGGAGTTTGGTGGTGGTTAGGTAGTAAGGGTTTTAATTAAATAAGTGGGTTATAAATAACTATAGTGACTCTTCCTATAATAAGAAGGGGTGACTGAATTGGCGAACTACTGGTACTGATTTTGTTAGGGTAACTAGGACGTTCTTAAGGTTATTATAGTAGACCTTTAGTACGTCCATATCTGCGAGACACAGTAGGAAAGGTATATTGGCCTTTATAATATGGAACTCAACATTGCCAACTGGTATGTTGGCTATAATGGAGCTAATGGAAGAGGTAGAACCAATGCTGAACTGGACGTTAATAGTGCTAGCCTTTAAAGTATTGATAACGGTATTGTGGGTCTTCCTATATACGAGGTATTATCTATAGCCAGCTGTTAATCTCTTTAAGGCTCCTATATTAATTATTACTCTATAGAACTTATCGGAGGTATATTAGCTGGTAGCAACGTAGGTAAATGGGTCTAAGTTGTTGTGGTAAGCAATTGGATTGGTGCCGGTAATTGTGTGGGTAAAGGATCGGTCTGCTAAGTTAGTTACAGTATTGATGGCTCCTTCGTGCTGTATCGTTCTGAAAGAGGTAAGGAATAATTTGGTCTGTTCCTAAGTTGGAGATAGTAGTAGTGACTTAATATTAATTATAAGAGCTTCTATTGCGTCATTGGTAGATTTTAAGTTAAGTTTATTATCGTGATCTGTTCCCTTGTACTTAGTAATATATTGCTTAGCGTACCTGTTAAAGCGGTGGTTGAGTCTGTCTTTAAACTTCTTTCTTAATTTGTTGCGTTCTTCTCTTAAATGTTTAGATGACTAGTAGCCTTCCTTATAACAAACGAAGCAGCGCTTCTTTAATAATGCATATTGGTTAGATAAAGATGGTTGTGTTCTATAAGGTAATTGGGGGTGTTGTCTATAGTAGCGGCGGTTAGTAAAGAAGGCTTAGGGGTTCTTGCTATTTGACTTTTTAAATATTGTGATAGAGGATTATAAGTTATTAATTAGACCAGTTAGGCTGTTAGAAGGTTTAAAGCAGGTATATTGGCACGCTGGTAACTCTTGGCAGGCGTTAATAAGCTTATTATAAAGGAACTTATCTGTGCGTAAATCTGGGTTGAGGCCATGCTGGAGGTGTCTTAGTTCTTTAATAAGTAACTATAGGTAGTCTAAGGTTAACTTTCTAGTATTCTCGCTCTTGCCTACTGTGGACTTTAGAGTTGTTGTGTTCTACTACCCTAGTATACTACGTCTGTACTTAGGTCCCTTAAAGTAGTTGTATATGGCGTTGTAGATTTAGTTAAATGAAAGGGTTAGGGTAATGTTCTTAAGGTTAGTATAGTAGTGGTTAAGTGCTAGACCGCGTAGCATTATGGGGTAGGCTTTAACCTTGGCTTCTTGGGGTATATTAGCTCTGCTACAGAGGTCGTAGAAGATGGTGAGTTTAAAGTTAAAGTTGTTATCTTCTCTACTATACTTGTTGTCTTCCGTGTACATCTTTACGAGGTTTGTTAGCTCCTTACTAAAACTCTAGGTTTAACTCTGTCCCCTAGGTGGTTCTAGTTATAGGGTTAAGTTAATATAGTTAGGCTCCTGTTGTAGGGGTGGTGTAGGGGTAGGTTGGGGTGTAGTGGGTGGTATTGTAAGTAGGGTAGGGTTCGTGGTTGGTAAGATTAAGATTAGGGTTTTGATAGTAGTAGTGCTGGCGAAGTTGTTCTTAAGAAGGTAGTTAATTTGTCCTAAGGTAAACTTTCCTCTAGTTGCCATATGCTCCTTGATTTTAGGCTCGGTCCACTCTATAGGGTCTTCTTCTTGCAAGGTATTAAATAGCGATTTAGGGACTATAGCATTCCTGTGCTTTCTTATCCATATGCTATTAGTTTATAGGAACGTTCAGAGCTTTCGGATACTAATTTGGTTGCAATCCTTAAAGATTTATATTGTAAAGTTTTGGAAATCTTCCTTATAGACCTCCCATAGTTTATCGTCCTTAAGGTTATACGCTTTGTATTCTAGGATCTTAAACTTTACAAATTTATTGATATCCTTTATGGTGGTTTCGTCGGACTATAGGTCAATGCCTTTAGGCCATTTCTCCTGTCCTGCGTTAACTTGTGCCCTAATATCTAATATGTCGATTCTTGTCTCGTAACTCCTGTCGAGTTCAATTTTAGGTTCTAGATAAAAAATGCGTAATAGACGCAAACCAAGGGCCTATTAAAAGGGTTGGTTCCTTAAGTACCTAACACGTTTAAAATGCGTGATAGACGCAAACTAAGGGCCTATTAGATAGGGGTTGGTTCTTTAAGTACCTAGAGGCTATATATGAAAAATCAAGGGCCTATTAGATAGGGGTTAACTTTTTAAGTATATGTTAACTAGTGCTCCTTAATGTGATCTGGGTAGTATAAAATGCGTAATAAACGCGAACCAAGGGCCTATTAAAAGGGGTTGGTTCTTTAAATACCTAAGGGCCGTATATGAAAAATTAAGGGCCTATTAGATAGGGGTTAACTTTTCAAATATACGTTGACTGATGCTCTTTAGCAGGCGAGATCGGTAGAGGCCTTTAGCAGGGACTGATCGAGCTCGTCTCTCTTTATAGATAATACGTCTCCTAATCTATGATTACTAATCAGTGTTGGTATCACTTCCGGTAATACGTAATGCTATTGCAATAGTATAGGTGGTAACTGATTTTGATTGATGCTTATTAATTCTCCTATTCTATAGGTGGAATTTGGTGGATTTCCTAAGCTCGCTTAGCTCACGTAACTAACCCAATTAGTTACAGACAACCTCGTTCAGACAATACCTTTTATTACCGCAGCACTTGTCGGCCTTGTGGTAAGTCCACGACGTTTCAAAGTTGTTGGAGTAGTCGCTAAATGAGGCCTCAGGTTGTGGGTGTCGGCTTCCAGAAAGGATGGCATTGGGAAGCTGTGGTAGTAATTGGTTTCGGTCTCGTTGGTATTCAAGTGGTTGCAATCCCGACGATTGCGGTCACGGTACGTTTGTAATTCGTTGATGACTCTTGACAGAGATTTGCCTAGCTAATCCGTGGAGCAGTATGCCATTGACTGTTATGAGCCCGTTGCAGGGCAAATCGTGGTCATTTCTACTGTTTGCAAGAACACATTTGGTGTAAGTCATCCGATAATATTTAAACCAGTAATGATGCTCACTTTGAATGCAGTTTGGAATGACGTACTATATTAACAGTTGGGTAGTAACTGATGGATTCATTCCGCCGCTGTTATTGCTCATGGCAATGACTGTCGGGTTCTCGCTGACGGGTATGGTGTTTTTCATGTTCTTCGGTAAGGGGCTGAGAAGACGTAGCCGAAATTCGAAGGTTCATTCTCTTTAGTTCGTGGCATGACATCTATAGAATTTTGAGATGTTGAGTAAAACGGCCGTACTCGCGAAGCAACAGTCATTCAGTCAAGCAGTGATCTATTTGGACCGGCGCCTATTTGGACCGGCCGGCTGGCGCCTCTCTGCATTGGCTGTGGATCTAGTGATTTTGTAGCCGGCGTGGCGTGGATTTGAGGCTGCGGAGCGCTTGGAGCGCCAGATCTATACCCAATTCGAGGATGAGGCTAAGGAGGAAGGAGCGGTAAGCTGTTAAAGCGTATAAGGAAGCCAATCGGATGCTTCTATAATAACTTAACCACCTAGAGTACGAGTAGTTGTTATAGAATTTCGGGGCTCTAAGCATGCTCCTATTACTATTGCTGCTTGCCTTAATCTATATTAACTTTTTAACGTCTTTAATTCTAATACAGTAGGTATTTCCTTCGCGATCGGGCGCGCCCACTAATAATATTATCTTTGCCCCAAAATCTATTAATCTAAAGGCCGATAATTTAAAAGATTTTAACGAGTTTAAGCTCTATAGTAAGCAATATATTTAATATAAAGCTTTAATAAAGAAGCCGAAGGCCATTAAGCAAAGAACCTTACCAATATAGAAGTGGGGTAAGGATATTGTCCCAAAAGGATCCATTAAATTTACTACCCTCTTCTACTACTAGCTTTATAAGAAGTAGAGCCAAAGGTAAGAGCTAATATATATATTAAAAGGAAGGTATATAGCTTTGGATTATTTATAAGATATAAGAGGCCAGTCTAACCGGAACGTATAATTATCCAATCAATAGTGTAGAATGAGAGTTATAGGTAAGTAGAAGGTAAGTTAAAGGTAGAACAAGCTTTACGTATTAAAGGACAAATGCTTTCTAACCTCTTCTATTTAGAGACTAATCGCTAGTTCTTCTCTAGAGAAAAACCAGCTCCCTTTATAATCCTTCTAAGACACTAGTAAAACCCTTTACCCCTTATCTGTCTAACTATATCTCCTCTAGGACATTAGTAGGATATTAGTAAAACCTTTATCTATCTTATCTAATATATACCTTTAGGAGCGCCTGTTATAATTACCTCCCCTTTAAAGGTCTTAGTCCTCTAAAACTTTACTTCTTAATTGTCACAGCGACTCAGTCAATCGAGGCATAAGCGCTGTAAAGAACGTATGCAAGCCTATACAATTGGAATGTCTATGGACTCGGATATCAAGATAAGGAGTAGAAGAAGGTCGTGGAAAGAACACGTCTATATACATGGAGCCAAGACGTAAGCGAGCCCCCTGACTAGGCCCTATCCAGGTTACGCACATCAGTGCCGTAACATTAATAAACTTTTATAGAGTTCTAACTAAAACCATTAGGGAAGTTCTTTAGTAGAAAGGTACTTTATAATACGGCTTATTACTAGCTCTTTACTAGTATAAAACCTTACTTTATCTTCTATTCTTCCACTCTTCCTCTATTATGGCTCTTTACAATGCCTTTATAATAGAACTTTAATAATAATAATAAAAATTAGATAGGATTTACCTTTCTTATTATAAGAATTTATTATAAGCTAATCTGGAGGTTGTTCTATGCAACGTATTAACTAGTTACTATCCCTATTTACCTAAAATAGGTCCTAATAATAATGTCTTAATATTAATTTCGTCTAGTTTATAAGCTGTTGTCTTTTGCGCGTCTTTTTATTAATAACACCATTCGTCTTACCTTTTAGTAGATCGTTTTTTTATTATATTTTAGCTTTTAGCTTCTATATCTCTAGCTATTCTTTCTACTATTACTCTATTCTCTTCTTATAACGCGTCTATAAGTAATAGAATTTTTATTTTATCTTTTTAATAATACTAACTTCCTATAGTATTCTTTTGTAATAGCTTATGGTTATACTACGCGTCTCTAAACTAGCGGCGGCATTATCTCTCTTTTAATAGCATTATAGACTACCTCTATTGCTTCTATAGTGGTTTCTCTAAAGTACTACCGTTATTATGTTTACGTGCTTATACTAGACCTATTCCACGTCTATAAGATACCACACTCTAGTAAAAATAGGTTTAAGTATTCCTACTATTACAGCTAGAGGAAGATCTATATTTTAGTATTCCCTATTCCATCCTATTTTAGATTTTACTAACTATATTAAATTCCCACTATTTACGCGCGTAAGGCTTACTAGCTTTAACGCGCTATTAGGGATTTTCATCTATATTAAAATAGTAAAAGATAGGGATGGAAGGTGTCTTCTATTACTTATAGCCTTTTTAATTTAATAAGGGTTTCTACTATTATGAAAACGCAGTAATTTTAGATATATAGTGTCTAAAAGCGCATATATAAGCAGCTCACTCTTATAAATAATAATATTTATACTCTTACGCGGGCCTTTTTAGCTAGGTAAGTCTCTTTAGTAATATATTTAGGAACTATACTAACTCTTTAGTTATTAACTTTCTAATTTTTACCTAGATGTTAATTTAGAACCTAAGGATAATACTAAGGATAGTAATAAAGATAAACGTTCTCCCCGCTAGTCCCCTAGCTATAATAGTCTATCTAATTCCCGCTACTCTAAAAAAAATATTAGTAAGAATGCTAATGCTTCTGGAGATAGGAGTATTAATAATACTGCTAATAATAACGTTAAGATAGAGGAGGAGGCTCCTGTTACTACTTTTAGTATTTAAATTATTATCTTATTCTTTCTTTCTTCTTATAAAATAGCTTTATATAGTGCCTCTCTAGTACCTCTAAGATGCCCTAATACTAGAAATTAACTTTATACTTTAGGGATGCCTTTATTCTTAGTTTTAGTAACAGTTTATATAAAAGTAGTATACTACTATAATCCCTATATATAATAAACGGGTAGTGCTCTTATAGGTGCTTTATAATTTCCTAAAATTTCTAAATCTTTACTTTGTGTCTTTTTAGTCCTCTTTATACTATTAACTCTACTATATATTTCTAGTGCCAGACTAAATACTCTCCCTTTATTTTTAAGAAACCCTTCTAAATCCCTAGAGCCTCTTCTTCTAGTACTACTACTTATTTTTAAATAGCGTCTTCTTTAGATAGTATCCCTAGTAGTTTTTATATAGATCCCTATAGCTTTTTCTTATAGGATTTTAGGATTTCTATTATAATGGCGAAATATTCCCGTTTTTAATACCTATACTTAACCTTATAGTTTTAATTTACGGGGTCTTCTCTATTGTCTTATTTATAGTATATCTAGAACCGTTACTAAATCCTAATTTGTGGTCTTTAGGAAAGTTTTAATTACCGTATCGTATTTTAGCTAAAGGTGCTCTTTAGGTTCCCAACTATTATACACCTAGGAGTATCCTTCCTAATAAACTAAAAATCTATATCTCTTTTAACGCCATCTTTAGTCTAGAATATCTTTTATATTCCATTCTAGTTCCCTGTTAATTTTGCTAGGTAGGGGTAGTTCTATACTATCTTTTCTCTAGTATAACTCTAATAAGGAAATATAAAATATAGGATATATTAGATATAATTTTGGCAATTCTAATTTATAGGCTTAATTTCCTTTAGTTTTTCTAACTATTTCAAAGGGTCTAAGCTACTAGTAGTCCAGCTTCTTCTTAATATATTTTATCTAGATATTTTTTATAAATAGTAAGACTTTATTTCCTACTTTAAATTATTTAAGTATATATTTTTCGTTATAGTACCTTTTTTATATATGTTGGTCACACAGGGTGACTCACCAATAACGGCTACTCGAGTAGGTTACAGTGATGTTAGTTAAAAGCTTGATATATTTGGAATGAGGAAGGGCAAGGAGCTTAAGACTCCTCGCCACGCTAGTGCCGCGGCGTCACGTAACGACCGCTTGCCTTATTCCCAACACTGGCAACTCTTCTTTTATGGTTGCCATCTATATATAAATACTGCTTGGCTAGCGTAACAAATATCAATCCTCCTTACTTACTATTGCTATTGTAATATAAGTCTCGCTGTCCTAAAATTTGCATCTTAGCACGTGGTGCTTTTCTTACTTAGAGTTATAGGCGCATATTATGTTAGGGCCGCCAAGGCGCTAGTTATAAGCGAGCCAATAGCGATTTTCTATCCTGGGGATGGAAAATCCTAATTGGCTAGTTAGAATTAGGGTCTGTAGATTATTATGCTCCTACTCCCTTTTAACCCAACCTTTAACCTATATATATAGAGTGTTTGTGTTAACAAACGTTTCTAGAGCCTTGTTTGGGTTTACCTTCGTTATTACATCTACTAGGTTGTCTTGGCCATTAATCCATTAGATCTTAAAGAGTTCTTACCGTTTATAGGATTACTAAAGTGCTATAATATTAATTATAAGGCGCTTCTCCTTTGTGGTACCAAGCTTAACTAAACACTTATAGAGGGAATATAAGTCGGTGCACATAATTATAGGGATAATAGGGAGTTTGAGTTAATCTATAATTATCTTTAGGGTAGTTCCAATTGCAATTACTATGTTAACTCCGCTAACCATTTTATATATCTCTAATACTAGAATGCTTCGGGTAACGCGCTTGCTCTTAGTTAAGCTCTAATAGATAAGATTGCCATAGATTATAAAGTCATTCTCTTTAGTAAATTTATTTGCGATAATAATTTTATATCCTAGCTAGGAGCTAAAATCTTTGTTATTTACTAACAATCTATTAACAAATATAAAGAGCTTAGCAGTAGGAAGATTAATAAGTACGTAGAGTAGTCCCCAATTAAGATAGTTTATTTGCTAGGAAAGACGCTTATTTAGGGCAAGGATATCATCCTTAGTTAGTTCCTGGTATTAAGCGGCAACAGAGAGATTAAATAAAGCCTTAGGTTAACAGATAGAAGTAATATAAGCTCTATAAGCGCGTTGCTCTACATATCCTTACTTTAGAGAATTAATGTCAATAATATTAATCTTCTTGCCTTAATCTTTCTGGCGTAAAGTAATAGAATCCTTATTTAGGGAGAGGATGCATCCATTAAAAAGTAATAGTATTGTTAAATTAAGCTTTTCCTTTAGCTTTGCTATAAGATTTGCCTTTACTAGCTCATCTTCTTTAAGAGCTAAGAATTAGTTGTCTCCTAAGATAATTATATTATTAGTTTACATACCAACAATTCCAAATGGAGTTCCTATGGTTGTGATAAGGAAGCATGGGTTAAATATAGAAGTAGTTATCAAAAGCTTCTCTTTATAGTGCTTGCTGTAGGTAGCCCACTAATAAGTTCCTACCTCTACGATTCCATATAATGGCTTAAGCACAACCATAATCATATCTTCGGGATATTGGTGGCGAATTTGCTCTAGAAGGTATGCCAATATTAAGCGCTAAAGGTGCGTCTCTAATTAGGTATAGGCCTAAGTAATATCTCGCAAATAGACCGCTATTCTATTCTTTATTAAGGAGGAAGCTAGTGTAAGAATAACCTACTAACTAGCTCGTTAAATTATGGGAGATTATATAAGAATTACCTCCTTACTATTATTGTTGTAACCTTAGATGACAAGCCTTAATTTCTTAAATAGGGCGTTAGTAGCTTTGCCCTTAATCTTATTAACCATTCTTAACTTAAAGATGCGAACTTTATTAAACTTAGTAAGGTCATACTTCTTAAATTTAAAAACTCCTCTTATAATAAGACCGTCAATCTCCTACTTGTTAGATGCTTAGAAAGGAGCTCCTAAAGTTATAATACGGCCTTCCTTTTAAAGCTATTTTGCGAGCTTAAATTCAGCCTTCTCTTTAGCTGTTATAAAGGCCATTAATAACTTATCTCTACTCTTAATAGCGGTAACAAATTGCTCTTCAAAATTAATAAGGTATTAGTAATTTTGTAATCCCTTTAGGCGACCTCTACCGCGTTATAGTTGCGGTATATCTGCTATAATTACATTAGGATTATAGTCGCCTTCTAGAGTATATTAATTATAGTTCTCCTCTAGGGTATCCTCTAGGGCATCCTATAAAGGCTCAAAACTGTTATTTCTGTAGTAGGGCTTAACAACAGTTAAGTAAAATTAAGTAGGTCTATAGGGCATCTAAAGAGTACAAGTCTAACCATTAATTACAATAAGTTTATATAGGCCTAACCATCCTCCCTTTTTACGCCATACGCGTACCTTAGATTGGAGTGGCAGATTAAGCATAGTTAAGGTATTTAGGCCATTTCTTATTCCTAGTACATCGTTAACCTGGCGCGTGGCGTAGAGACGTTGTACCTCTTTTATTGCTTTGCAAATAGCCTCCGCTCATTACGTAACGGATAGGGATAGTAGAGAATTGTTAGTTATTTAAGGGTAGGCGCCAAAGACTAGCAATATAGGTACAAGCCTATTTAGGCCAGCGGAATTATTAACAGCCTTAATAGCCATCTATAAGATAAGCTCTTCGCTAGCGCCCTCTAGTTCCAAAGAAATAATCTTATATACTTATTGTAATAGTATATAATATCGTTCTACTTTTCTAATACTATTATGTGCTTTAATAGGGACTTCCTTAACCTTAATTTTTATTGCCTTCGCCTATTGCTAAAACTCTATAGATAAGAAGTTCCTTCCTATATTATAAATAACTTAATTAGGGGGTCCTAGGTAGACATTAATCTAGCATAATTAAAGAGTATCCTATGCGTTCCTAGCTAATATATCCTTTAGGAAATATGCGGCTTGGAAGGAGATTAAGAGGTCAATAACTTAAAGTACTAGCTTACCACTAAGATATATAACGTTAACAATAATACAGAAGTTAAAGTTATAGTTATCTTTAAGGGTAAACTTAAATCAGCCAGGGGACTTCTAGTTCATTTAGCAGTAATAGTAGTACTTTATAAGATGCTTAATTGCCTTAACCTTAACTTTATAGCCTACTTACTAAAGAACCCTAAGTAATTAGTAAACGGATAGGTGGCCAAAACGACGGTATAGTTAACGTAGCTCTGACTCGGTTAAGTGGCTCTAAGCAACGCTCTTTTCTAGTTAATAAAGGAGCAACCAGGGGTGACCCCATTTGCGCATAATAGGCACCCAATTATCTCCCTAAACGAGCATATTCTTAAGGTTATCAAGTTTAACGCCTAATTTATCTATATCTCTAATGCAAAATAGAAACGGGGTGTTCGCGGGAATAATATAGAAAGTAATATACCCTAAGGGGGTTTTAACCTTAATTATACCAAGAGAGATTGCAGTACCCTTGCCAAAACGAATTATATATTGGCCTGCCGTTGATTGGTCAATCTAAACAGAGCTATTAAGCTGCTAAAGAGCTCGAACTTAAGGTTCTCCTACTGTAGATACTCCTGCGGCTCCAGTATCTGGCATAATACCATAGAAGACGTTCGCCGAGTATCTATCGTTAAAGGAGAATATAGAACTCTCCTTTGGCTTATTAAAGGTATCTAACTTCATAATAGCATAGAGCGTGGATTGGTTATTAAGAACAGTAATGGTTTATATGCCATCTACCTCACTATACTTAGTAAAGTATTGGTTGGAAGAGTAGTCCTCAATTTCCATATTTATAAAAAGCTATTTAGCCTTATTAGCCTTACCCCCAAGATCCTCTACGCCTTTATATTAAACCAGGAAGCTTTAAAAGTAGGCCATAGTAACCTTACAATTTCCAACATTTCTTGCACTCTGGCAAAACTTATTATATGCCTCCTTTCGCTTATTAAGAGAATGCCTAGTTAACTAGCAATTTGGTTTCTTACAAACGTAGCACTTCTTCTAGCAATTACTTCGGAATAAACCTCTACAAGGGCCTCCACCTTTGCCTTATAGTCGTTGATTGTACCCTCTACCATATTGCCTACTACAGCCACCATATGTTCAATCAGTCCAGTTATAATTATATTAGTCGGGCGGGTCAATCAAAGTAGGTTAAAGTTAGGCGTTAAATTGCTATACTTCTTAAAAGCGTAGAGCGGTGCCAATAGAAGATCTTAATTAAGCACACACTCCTTTATAAGTATTTACAGGATTAAAGAGAGCAAGGTTGCATTCTTTAACGCCTTAGTATACGCTAATAACTTAATTACGTAGGCTGAAATCCTCTTAATATAATTCGGATAAACTATGCTAAATCGTCTAAAATTAATTAAAGAGCTTTTAAAGATAATCAAGCCGAGGGATACCTGGGTTTGTAGCAATAATCCTTAGGAAGGTAGTCTCTCTCTATTCTAACATATACTGCTGCTTGTTCTCTTCTATTTCGAAGTGGCATCTTAACTTATATATTATACGGTTAAAATCGTATCCTTTTCCTACCAAACGATTATAATAGAAGGTACTAGCTCGGCCCTTAAGCATAACAGAATAGGCGTTGTGGTATTTATCAGACTCTATTCCTACCTTCTAGCAACAGTTATAGAAGATGCGTAGTTTTAAATTAAGAACATTATATAATTCCCTACTAAACTTCTTCTCCTAATCTAAATAGAGCTTCGCAAGCTCTATAAGCAATTTTAAACTGCCTCCAATTTAAGATTAAGATAGAGGAGGTGGGAGTTGCATTACAGGCTGCAGTGGGGATGTAGGTCTAGTTAGAAGGGTCTAAAGGCTGTTAGATTACAAAGCAGGGGGATCTTGTGCTTGCTAAAGGGCAGTAGTCGAAGTTGTAGGTTAAATTGGTTAACATAGAGGAGTTAAAGACGGAGGTAGAAGCATCTCTAATAGTATATTACTTAGGTTCTATTGTGAATTAAGCTTCCTTATAGTGCGTAGTTAGTACTCAATCTCTTATAGAGTCCATTTGTGCTCTTCTTTTGCGTTAATAACTTACTCCTAAATATTATCTCCAATAGCACCCCTATCTATAGGTACAAACACTCCATTCTCCTATAGGAAGTTACGGAAGTCCTATACAATATCCTTATTCGCAGGAGCCTATGTTTCCTTTGTCCATCCAATAAAGTCCTCCTTTATATAGTACCATAGCATAGTATCGTTGTATTCGCTGTCTTTATAGTATGCTATACGGTGTAATAAGAATCCGTTTAAGTCTTGTTAATTAACATCTTTAGGATTAATTATGGCGGTTTTCTATATCTTTGGGTTAATGTCGTCCTTGTACTTCTTCGGGTAGGTTAACGCCATAATAGCTATTATTAAAGATTATTTAACGCGTTTTAATAAAAATTAAGGGAAATAAAGGTTATTTAACGTGTAGTTAGGTAGTAATCGTGATTCTACAGTCTGCAAAGGTACACCGAAGGTATTAAGATGGTTATTTTAACGCGTTTCGGACGTTAACTTAGGACCCTAGGTTCAGTAACACTTCTAACCTAAAGTACTTAACCAAATCTTCGTAAACGTGGTTGTTCTGCGTAATAGACGCAACTTAGTATCTCCTAGTACTTAGTAACACTTCTATTACTAGTTTTCCGCAAGTCTAAGGTAGCACAGTATCGCTGGGATCCATTCTATATAAGCGCATATAGCACCCCTATACAAGACTATCTCTTCTATTCGAAAACCTAGCTGCTCTATGGTTGACTGTATATTTAACCACTAATCAGTGTTGGTCACACAGGGTGACTCACCAATAACGGCTACTCGAGTAGGTTACAGTGATGTTGGTTAAAAGCTTGATATGTTTGGAATAAGGAAGGGCGAGGAGCTTAAGACTCCTCGCCACGCTAGTGCCGCGGCGTCACGTAACAACCGCTTGCCTTATTCCTAACAATATAGCTTAGGCGTCTAGTAAGTACTTTTTTACAAATTCTTATTTACTTAATTCTCTTAGACGCCGCTAGTGCCTCCCTTTTAAAAATAATGTCTTTAACGTTTTAAGGGTTATTTACTTTTACCCTAAATAGTGCTTTATAAGGGGTCATTTTTGTACTACTATAGATGCTTATATTATATATATATATTGCGCTAAAGCTAACAAAAACATCTAATTATCCTATTAATAATTAATATAGTAGCGGAGGTAGTGTTTTAATAACGCATTTAGACGCTCTGTTAGCCTATCTATTTATAGGCAAAAGGCAGTACTTATCTTTTACTGTATTTTTAATAAGAGATAGAATAAAGACTAAAATACGCTATTAAATACGGTACCTTTATTAGATATAATTCTCCTTAGTATACTAAATAAGAGCCACCGCTTTAAAAACAGGTCTGCTAGTTCTGCTACTATAATTATTATTATAATAGCAAAGTACCCTAAAAACTTTATATATCTATTAATAATTACTAAGATAGTATTAGTAATCTCTCTAGTTTTTATTTTAGTAGGGGGTAAGCCTATTATAAAATCTATTATTAATTTTAATATAGGTCCCTATAGAATAGGAAGTACTAATAACTGACTATATAGGTGATCCTAAATATCTATACCCTTTAGCATGTATTATATCTTAATATATAATCCTTAACTTCTTTAGATATTCCATTCCAAAAGTATTTCCTTTAAACGGCCTTAAGGGTCCTATTAGTACTATAGTAACCCCTAAGAGGGTTATTATAAAAGACCTTTAGAATTTTATCCTAAACTATTTAGTTCTTTAGGATATATATAGCACTCTTAAAGCGCAACAGACCCTTTTAGTCTTGCTACTATAGCTTTTTAATAACTCCGGCCAAGTTAGTCTCCATTATATCTTTCTACCTCTCTCTAGTAATAAAGGCGTCCCTCTATTATACTTAAAGAAGAAAATCTAGAAAGGTTTTATATAGATTACTTACTTCTATTTCGCCCGCCGCTATTATAGACCCTAGGCATAGCATAAGACGTTTTAAACTATTAGTGCTAGTAAATTCTTCTACTATTATATAGTATACCACACTATAAATAGGCATCTTATTTATCCCCTTTAGATCCAGAAACTTGCAGCTAATATACTGTTAAGTTAAAGGTGCTGTAATACCCCTAGCATATCCTATAGAATTCTCGCTAATTTTAGGGTATGCTAATTTTATAACATCTGCCTAGTCTATAACTATATCCTATAGCTCCATTATTATAGTACTTTATAGTTATATTACTAGGACCTCTGCCCTATTTTAAAATTTAGTAGTTTTAGGAAAAGAGTCTTCTTTTTTTTAAGCAAATTTTATAATATAGGAATTATTTCCCCTATACTGTGGGAGGGTACGACCTCTCTTAGACAGGAAGTCACGGTATAGTCAGTTAGTTAGTTAGTTATAATCAGCCAGTAGAAAAGCAGTTAGTAAGAAGAGAAGAAAAGAGTGTATTAAAGGAAAAGTATGTATCTCTCCGTCCTGTCCAAGTTGTTAAAGACTCTGGGGCTCTAGGCTAATCTATATAAACTATATAGAAAGCCTAGACTCTCTTAAAGCTATACCCAATCTAAATATTAAATCCAGAAGGCTAAATTACACCACTATATACCTCCCCTACCTAAGTTATTGTCCCCTAACGACTTCCAAAACCTTATATTCCTGCCTATCTTCAAAATAAAGGTATAGTAGGTGACCGCATGCGCTCCTTACCCTTACTATAAACCTAAGATAGTGAATAAGGAGACTCTGTTCTGGTTGAATAAGACCGCTCTTATCTGCCTGGCCGGGCAGTATAAGAGGCATTAGACTGACGGCTCTTAGATAATATGGCTCTCTTACATCCTTCCATTTGCTTAGTTCTGTCCTATAATTCCTTAGGCAACTCTATATAACTCTGACCTTCTGTAACAACAGGAGGCACAATACTTGGATCTACTGCAACAGTTAAAGGATTGATTCTATGGTTAACGCAGTAGAAGTATAAGCGGCTATTAAAACACTCTATTTTAGTTGCACGTATAAGCTGGAACGTATCTTTATAGTTCTTAACAGCCCTAAGATAGTAGGAATGCATCCATTTCCTAACCTTATTCCCATTGCCAGCAAGAAGAAGGTTATAATCTTAAATTACCGCTAGAGAATCCCATTATCATCTACTAAGAAGGGCGTTAAATAAGGCACTAGCAGCAGTAAGCTTAACTGCAGCAGGGAAGCGGTATAGGATTGCGCCATAAAGATTAGTATGTCTAGACGGCGTACGAGGCGGCGCCTTTAAGTCTTAGTAAGTATCTGCTAGCTCTACCTAGGTTCCTCCTTCTATAACCTTAAGGTTATTATAATTATCTTAAATAACAATAAACTATGGTAACATTGTTTGCTAGGTCCCAGTTAAAGGTCCTTTTACTCCATAAGGAAGGTAAGGCATAGTTATATATATGTCTCCTTTCTTATACGGCTGAGCCACCTAGTCGGTTATATACTTTTCTATATCCTTAGTGGTCCAGTCTTAATTAGAGATCTTATATATAAATCTATTACCCTTAGTTAACCTTTATGCTTTAAGATCTGCCCACTATAATTCCAAGTAATAATATATACTAGGTAGGATAATTATGCAGTTGTCCTTAGTTTTATTATCTAGAGAAACGCTCCCTTAGATTATATTAGCGCCGCATCCGCTCTCTAGAAGAGAGGGAATATTAATATTAATATAGTGGAAAGCTATAGAGTCTCCTTTAACCGCGAATTTTATATAATAAGGGTAGGAGATAAGTTGCCACTAGCTATTAGGCCTAAGAGTATAATAGAGATAGTAGTACTAATGATCTTATCTTATTAGCTGCTAGCAGAGACTATAAACTATTATTCTTAACTAGCTGTAATTTGGCCATCCATTAATTAGACGCTAGTAATAATAGTACATACACATTTCCTTATTAACTATTACTAAAATGCTAGAATCCTATTACTATCTAAATAGGTTTAAAACTACGGATTTATCTCGCTGCTATATATCTTGGTTATCTGGTAACAGCATCTAATTAAGTAAAGCCGCTCTGTTATAGGAAAACCTTAGTGCTAAGTTATAAATAAACTTGTATAGTTTTAAGGAATTGGATAAAACTAGAGGTTTGTAAGATTTTCTAAACTAAGAGTACGTAGTAGGATCTGTCTTTATAGTGCCAAGGTAATTATAAGCGTGGTATATTAAATAGAGTCTGTGGCATAGTACGGTATAGTTTAGACCCTTTATCGCCAAACCTATACATCCTTTTATGGCTTGCGTATGCATCTAGTAGACCTTATATATCTCTAGGTTAGAACTAGCCGCCCTATACCAACCGCGTAAGAGCTTTATAACTTTAGTTAGTTTAATTTTAGTGGTTTGGTTTAAGGACGCTTTAAAATAAGCTAGTATATTATCTTTGCAGTCAAACCCTTATTTTAAATAGAGTATTACCATAGCACCTGCGGTCTCCTTAATATACTCCTTATTATCTCTAGGCTTAATAACGTTTTTGTTAAATATTAATTCTACTCCTAGCCCTCCTACTTCTAGGTAAGCAACCATTAGCCCTCTCCTTAGATTCCTTCTTAAAGAAGATACTAGCAGCCGTAGGAGTAAGCTAATAGGCATTCTAGCTACAAGAATACTTTTATTTATAGAAGATAAAGGTAAGTTAACTAATATAGGTAATCCTTATTAAGACGGGCTTGGTATAATACTAACGCCTCCTCCTTAAATAGGTGTTAACGGCTAAAACACTAATAGATTTATTACGTTAGAAGTATGTTAAGAATATATTTATAGTATAAGAGTTAGGCTCTCTCCTACTTGCCTAATTCTAATATTAGTGACCTCTGGTCCTATAGTAGTTAGTCTCCTACTTTTTAGCAGTAGGTCCTTATTTAGAATAAGGAAGCTAGTTAAGTGTCTTCTTAAACTATACTTATTTACTACCTAGTCTAATATTGCCCTTCCTAATATCTTAGGCGCGAGCGCAAAATCAGTTGGCTACAGTTAAGTAGTGTTTTTAATGCTGCGTCCTAGATAATTAAGCCTCTTAACTAGGGCCTTATTAACTTATACCATTACTTTATAAAGTAGGTGGACGGTAAGCTTTTAGGTAGCAGAAAGGAAGTAGTAGGAGACTATATATTTAAGTGGCCCGTTAAGAACACCTTGTCCCTAGGTTTTTTAGATGGTTTCTCTAGCCTTATTGCACTAATTTCTTTAATCCTTTTCCATCTTACTAACATTAGAGATGTCCTTAAAGATTAATAAGAACGCGTCCCTTCCTAAAAATACTTATAGCCCGTTATCCTAATTAACAAAATCAACTACTACACTAGCAGCATCTACGTAGTTCTCTCTTAAGAGCAGAATCTTGTTATAGATTTGGATAAGTACAGCCTAATGCCAATTAACTGCAAAACCTTTAACTTCTATAAGGACGTTATTAATCTATTGCTTGGCTCCTTTATATAGTACCAGCGGTCTACTTAATAAAGATATAACAAGTATACTATTATTAATTCTGCTTAGTTTATTCTTTGGTTAATTATAACTGTCTTTAAGGTCTATTAAGGGCGAAAAGGTAATAGGGTTTTCTAATTTAAATAGTCTACTAAATCTAGTAGTGGTATAAAGTTCTGCTAGCTCTAATTACTAAACAGACCAATTATAATTTTCTATCCCTAGGATAGAAAATCGCTATTAGCTTGGTAAAGGCGGTAAGTGGAACTAATATCTTTACAGTAAATGAACCTAGATGGTTATGCGTAAATATCCTTCTACCCTTACCTTACTGTTAATACGTAATAGATTCCTATAACTAAAAAAGCAAATAAGAAAGCGTAATAGAGAGATATTTAGGAAATATAGCAAATAAATAGATTATATAGTTATTATCTACGTCCCCTCCCCCACCTTAGAACTTAACTGTCCCTTAGTTAAATGGTTTATACTTAATTCTATTAAATAATCCTTCTAAAATACGCACTTCTTAAACTACACGGCGTTGCGATACTAATGGATTTTATATAACATCTTCCTTAGGCTCTAGCTCTGCTGTTATTTCTTATAGTATAGTTCCGCTTAACTGGTTAAGCCAGTCCTCCTAGTAGACTTTAGATACCTATTATTAATAAAACTTCTTTAATCTATTCCCTGGAGTTTGGTTGCGGAACAGCATACCATTAAGATCCTTAATTAAGTACCACCCCTTATATAGGTAACTATTATATACACAAAACAGTCCCAGCTATTTTAGATCCAACTTATAACTGCTAAAATAATCTTGCTTAAGCTATATGTTATAGAGTATAACTATATCTTTAACCTTAAATCTGTCCTAGCAAATGCAATAGGTATTATTAAAATATTCTTTATTTACTGCTCTTAGCCGTCTTATACGCGTAACAGCCTCTTACATATTTACGTCTCTTTAGTTAAACTACTTTGCTTAAAGCGCCAGTAGCTCTATAGTGGTTTGGACCATTTCCTAAGGAAGTATCTGCTAGGTAGATATACAGAGTTTAATAGAAAGGACATGCTTATATCCGCATATAACTCTTACTAGTATTATTCCTATAGACCGCTTAATAGTCGTTCTATCTGCCTATAAGATGGTATAAAGATTATCTAGCTATAAGCTATCTATCTTCACCAAAGCGTCTATTATAGACTTGTGGCCCCGCTCTATTAAACCTTGCCCCTATAGGTAATATATAGAAGCTATAACCCTTTTAATATTGTAAAGCTCTGCGAGCGTAGTGGTAATGTTAGTATTCTCTCCTTTACCATCTACAGAGAGCTGCCCAAATATTCCCTATTAGCAGATAATATCTTTATAGAGGAACTTTGCTATACTTTTTATATCTTTTTTTTAAAGGGCGCTAGCTTCTACCTATCCAGATATATATTCTTAAGCAATAGCTAGGTACCAGAATCTAAGACGGTTTGGTAATATAAATATAATATCTATAGTTACTTGTTACTATAAGGTAGACTCCTATATAGAGTACATTACCTTTTCTTCCTATCCCATCTGTTATTCCTAGCATTATAGGTATAACTTAACATACTATAATATCTGATCCCATAGTCCTAGCTACTAATATTAATTTAAGACCTTCTGGTACGTTCCCTCCCATCTATAATATCCGCTCTAATTATAGAGGCTCTTAATAATCTTTTACTAAGTAGTCTTGTTATTAACTACCCTCTATATTAGCACATTCTTAGACTATTAGTAGAAGAGCTGTTAATTACGCACTAGGAACTTTAGCGTATACTATTTAAACTTTTTAAATTCCTTAGTATTTATTTCTTCTAGACGTTATAAGGTTACTAGCTATCTTGTAATCTTCTAAGATTCCTCTAAATATAAGTCTTCTAATAGTAGATCTGCTTCCATTTTAAGAGGGGCAGCTATATACTCTAAGGCACTTAGCTTATAGTTAATAAACTCTTTAATATCCTTGGTCAGCTTATTAGGTTATTTATTATTAGGTAGCTGTTGCGAAAGTCTATTAGCTAGGCTATTCTTCTTCCCTAGCACCTGTCTAATATTAAAGTCATATAGCTGGATCTATGCTAGCTATCTTGTTATTAAGGCTCTAGGTAAATTAGTGGTAGTATAATTTAGTTATATGACTAAGGTGTTTGTATCTATCTTAACTATAAAGTAAACGCTGTATAGGTATACGCGACACTTCTTTAGCGCATATAGTAATGCCCAATATTTAAGCTTTCCTAAGTTATATTTCTGCTCTACTTAAAACTAGATACCGCTTTTATATTAACATAGGTAACAATAACCTTGCATATCTAGTTATATAAGGCCGCACCCCCATCCATTTTTACATCTATTAACAGTAAGAATAATTAGCCCTACCCCCTTACTATAATCTAGTTAAACCAATGTGGGTATAATAGTGATTGCATACTTTAGAGTCTTTATAGCGGCAATCTGCTCTATGCCCCATATAAACAAAACGTTTACTTAGAGTAGTTAGAATATTGGCTCTGCCTTAACTGCAAAGTCTTCTACCCATATTCTATAATACACAACCACTTCTAGGAATGCTTAGGTGGATATAACATCTTTACAGTCTCTCTAGTAAATAATGTTTATAACTTTTAACTCTTCTAGATATTGTCCCTTTCCATTATAGCGGTAACTAACTACTATAATCTTATCTTTACAGAAGTAAGACTTTGCGCCTAAGATTATATACCCAGCTTATTCCAAATCTGCAAGCACTCCGTCTAGCTATATAATGTATTCTAGAATATACCTATACATACCTAGAAGACTCTCTTCTCTATTATACACTATCTATAGGCCTTTTACTATAATATTATTTAGAAACGGCAAAGCATAGTATAGGATGTGTTGTTCTAAAATCTTAGTAATTATTCTCACAAATTAGGCTACCAAATTCGTGCCTCCTATAGGTACTATTGTTTATTATAGAAGTCCTAAAGGTATTATAAAAGCTATTAGGTTCCTGCTTTCTATATTAAGCTCTAATTAGTTATAGCTAGAGAAGAAGTCTACTAGAGATATAACTTTACACCCTATAAACTCCTTAGAAAACTCATTAATATATAGTGGCAGATTTGCGTCCCTAATAGTTACTTGGTTAATATTTATCACCGCGTTAATTAGTTAGTACTTCTTACATTCCTTCTTGCTTATAAGAAACCATAGATTCCTATATAAACTTTTATAATATTCCAGAGTCCCTTAAGCTAGTCATTCTTATAACATCTTTATTACTTCTCCTTATAGGGCCCTTGGTACAGGAAAGTTCGGTACTTACTATACTTTATACAGCACAGTCTTAATCTTTAGTGGTGGAGTTATGTCTCTGCTGTCACAGTACGTGCAGAGGGTCAACGAGGTAACTGTGACTGTGTATCATTGACAAACGATGTCGTGTGAGGATCTATGTACAGGAGACGAGGCAGGTATATATACGTGTTGCTCAGGGGTCAGGCCCGTGCTCATGCATACGCGTAGCCATAACAACGCGTCAGGTCAGTGCCGTGACATCTGCTAACACAACCTATTTTAGAGAACTCCCATACCAGAGCCTCCTCTTGGTTAAATAATATGGCCTTAAGGATCTCTTGTTCTCTTAGCTGAATATCTCCCACAATTATACACTCTAATTATTCTGGCTTCAGTTATGCACTATAGGCTAGCTTAGTATATCGCGGCTTAAGGAAATAATTATACGGACTAAGAGGCAACCCTTAGATAGACGCCCTTTATTAACACAAGGCTACCTTTTACTATTCTATTATACCTCCTATAACTGTTCTATTAGGTACCAATAAATTAACCAGGTGGACTTTATCTGCCTTTGATTTATACGCAGTTGTTATATTTATGGCGTTTTATTAGGCCTTGCTTAGGTAGCTTTCTATTTACATTATAAACAGATCCATTGTCTTTAACATTTAATATATAAAGGACCCAGCCTTTGCCTTAAATACTGGCTTCTAATTCTTTCTTAAGTGTTTCTTTAGGACTTTCCTTAACGTTTTACTGTTAAGCTCTCTCTATTTAATATTTTATTCTTCTTTCTGCTAATAGCTCTGCCCAGCAGATATCCAAAACGGTAAGTATCTGTGTTGGAGCCGTACCTTATTTCCCTCCTCTTTAATCTTAACATCCTTCTTATCCTAATACACTAGGTTATAAGTAACCCTGGATATAATCCTAGCGGTTACACCAGTTATATATTTCCTAAACTATTGTCTATATTAATACCTTTATCTAATTTAAAGAACATTACATCCTTATAGGACGTTAAGAACCTTATTTTAACTCTACCATCTTTTAATTAAATAATGTAAGATACCTAACCAGTTACGGTTTGTTTTATTGCTAGTCTAGCCCTTACTAACTATAGCTTACCAAGTATCACCTTATATAACATTTCCCCTATAGCAATAAACGTTATAGAAATTAAGACGTTACCTATTACTATAGGGACCACATGCACTAATCTAATAAACTTAGACTAAGTCCTATTAGCAGATGTTAGATATACACCTTATAGTTATAGGGGCAGACTTAATATTAGTAAACTGTGTTATAGAGCCACGCTTTCTTTAATAAGGTTAAGCTCCACTCTAAAGTTAATTAAGCATTTTGCCCTCCTATCTCCTATCTGTGCTTCTACCTTTAGACATTATCTTTAAAACCGGACAAATCCTACCTCTTGTTTAATCTGGTCTACTTTAGTAGTTATTAAGCCAGCTTAATTAATATAGAATGTTAGGTGTGCTAATAATATAGAGGCTTTAACATCCTCTTACTTCTATTAGTAAGGCTCTATAAGAGGTAGCAGGAGAGGCTTAAAGAATAGCCTTATAACCTTAGGCATATACATAAGGCAGTCTCTAATAGTAACTTTAATGGTTTTTAATAAGATCTTGTCTGCCATCACTATTAGACTTAAAACGTTTCCCTTTAGTATATCTATTATCCTAACTAGCTTTAGTCGTGGTACTTTGGCTATTATTATTACATCTACTATCTACTCCGTCTGTCTTAACTATTTAGTATAGTCCATTTTATTAATCTTATTATTGCTTAACAGTGGTTAAGGAGCCCGCTGTTGGGGCCATAGGGCAATTTAGATATGTCCTTCTGGTTATATATTTTAAACTACTACTAGTTACTAACCAGACGGTTTTAGGGGCGGCTTTATTACTCTTACTTCCCCTTATGGTCTCCTAAGATTATATAACCATAGTATAGACTGCGACTGGGTTGCAGCTCCTACTAAATTAATGTATATTAACTCCACTTAGTACATATCCTCCTAGGACTTACTAAGTTCCTTTTTACTTTTAGCGTCGCTTCTATCTATAAGCTCTACTAAAGCTGCCTTTAGTTAGACACCTGTCCCTAAAGTGTTAGGATTAATATTTACATTCTACCTTAGCCAGTCTTTAAGGAACTAAATCTAATTGTCACTTAGTAAATACGGAATTATATTTCCTAGACGCTTACGTGTTCTAGAGTAGATTTGGTTATTCTTATTTATATATATAAAACCACAACAAACTAATTCCTGGAGCTGTAGACACTAATTAATAAAATAGTAGGAACCCTTATATCCATAACACGTCTAAGCTTATATTAGATATGCGCTAAAGTTTCCTGGCCCTCTATACCTTTCTAAACCCAGCTTATATTATTCTTATAGCGCTCCCTTATAGGGTAGCTATAGTCTATTATTTAGCGCTAGTCTTAGCCCTATATTAGATTTTAGCGAATCCTATTTAGGAACAGCATTAAAGATATAACGCTCGCTAATTTAACTATCCTAAGATTAAGCTTCCGGAGTTAATTAGTAAGTTTCTCTAGTTTAGGATCTGCTTCTTAAGTTGTTTAATAGGTGCTTACTAACTTACTTAGCTAGGAGACTATAGGCGGTTAAAGAATAGTATTTCTTTAGTTAGTTATAGCTGGTTATTAATTATGGAATTGTCTAACTAGCTAATAAAGGCCTTGCTCCTTAGGATTTATTATTAATAACTAATCTGCGCTTTTATGTGAAGTAAGCCTATCTTCTATAGCTCTCTTTATTAGATAGAAGTTAAAGAATTCTTATCTATCTAGGTTAGCTCCTGTTTTAGTTATAGTATGCCTTTAATACTTAAATAGGAGTCCCCTTGTGAACTAGTACCCTTATTTACAGTTTTCTAAATTACTAGCCTTAGTAACCCTTTAGGAGATTAACGTAAACTTCCTATAGTATTTACGTATACTGCTAGGTAGATCATTTTTGTACTATAATATATAAGCCTCTAAGAACTCTACCGTTTTAACTTGTTAAAAGTAGTTACTTCCTCTATAGTTTGTCTTAAGCTTCTTTATAAGTTCTATCTAGTTTTTAATTATAAACTTAGGTAGGCTATGGATCTATATCCCTATCTAATAGTCGCAATACTCTAGAAGTCCTTAATGCTTCTTAGTACCCACAACATAATGTTAGATATATAGTCGCTTATACTATTTAATGAATTGTAATATGTTTTATCCTATAAAGTAAAGGGTCCTAAGAGTTCCTAGAGCCGGTATGGGCTGGGCTATAATATATACCTTATCTCGTTCTATTAGTGGTTTAGTAAAAGACGGCGGACCTATAGTTTCTCCAGAGATAGGTAAGTGGATATTATAACCCTTATTCTTGATCTGTTAAGGGTTATTAGTCCCTAATTGTCACGGAACACCTCCGTGACACCTTACACACGTCCACCTGTTTTCACCGTCTTAACCTCCATGTTAACGACTCAGTTAATTAAGACACATAACGGCAATCTAAGGCAATTTACCATCACGTGACGGCAATCTACGGCAATTTGCCGTCCTCCACCATATTCCGCCACATTCCGCCAAGATCCGCTAGGACTATGACCCGAAGCCTATTCCGCCCTGTGCACGTGTTAACCAAGCAACCAAGTTAACGATATATACCCCTTTCCTCCCGTTTCCTTACCTTCTTTCCTTACGTAACGTCTTGACTTTATTATATAGTTTATGTACATAGCTTAATAATATCTACTTCGCTATATATTATTATCGCTTGTGCTTACTCCGTGACACTATATTGCGTTAATCCTATATACCACCCTCTAAAATGTAGAACAACCCCAAAGCCCCTATAACAGCCATTGGTATTATATCCGCACTCTAAAAACAATTAGTAGAAATATAGAAGTCCTTTATAGACGCCCTTGTATAGAACTAAGCCACTTTAACTTAATAATAAGCCGAACAAGAAGCATGACACTAGTAATTAATTAAAGACCTTTAAGAAGAAATCTGCACCCTTAAGATGCCCACATTAGGGCCCCAAGACCAAATACTATCTCTAGAGATAAACACGCGGAACGAGAGCCCTAAACCTATAGTAGTTACTTACCCCAAACCAACTACTGCACTGTAACGATCTGAACGACTACTAGACCCTCCAATATTTACTAGTAAATAATAAGAACTCTAATTATTCCTAAGCCGGCTTAAAAATAAGCTAACTGGTAACACTAACCACTACCTAACTAAAGCTAACCGACTCTGCTACGCCCTAAGTTAATTAGGAGGAGATATAGCTGACCTTATTAAACCTCTTTAACTAAACTTAGTACCAAGCCTAATTGTACTCCTTAAAGCTATATATGGTAACCTAAACCGCCAAGCTACTGCTTAGAGAAAGATAAACTATATAACTTAAGGAATAAAAAGCTTCCCAGTATACTTCTCCGAATTTAACCGTTATATAAAAGAAATAGGCTGGAATAACTCCATACTAATTAACAGCCTTATTAAATCCCTAAGCCCCAAACTAAAAACCTCCTTAATAGGTATAGACCTACCAGGAGCTCTTAACGCCTACGCAAACGTTATTAATAAATGATACAATAATATACTACGCCTAACACCAAAGTCTGCTCCTTAATATAATATAACAAACCCGTAAATATCTACTAAGTTATTGTCTCAGCCTAAGCACCCTAACGCTATAGATATTGACACTAGAACCCTAGGATACGCCCTACTAGGGTCCTCTAAATAAGAATAACGCACTAAGCTAGGCCTCTGTTTTAAGTGTGGAAATAGCTCCTACCTCTCCAACCACTACTCCGTCTCTATACCCCAACGCAAATTACGAATGGCTAATACTAGCAGCCATTTACCGCATTAATCCTCTAGTTACTGTCCCCGATCTCTACCTAGTTCCAGCCCCGCATCCAGTAAGCACTACTTATAAGGATAAAGCTATAACCGATACGCTATAAGAACTCCACCCCAATCGCCTCTAAAAGGAAGGTCCTGGAGCTAAGTCACTCTTTAGGACGGCGCTGCCTCAGGATCTTATTAAATGCTTTAAATGTTATAAACTCTGACTCTTAGGATCGCAGCATAACCATTAACTGTCGTCTTTAGCAGAATAATTAATAGGTTAATACTCGAGTCCTAATTAATATAGGAGCTAGTAGTATAGGATTTATTAACAAGATCTTTATATAAAATAATAGTTTTACTCTAACCCCCCTTGACTGGCATATTAACGTATTTAGATTTAATGGCAAACGTACTATCTTAGGCTGTATTACCTATGTAGTATTCCTAAAACTCTAATACCTAAACCATAAAGAACTAATTAAGCTTTTTATTACTACTCTAGGTTACTTAGTAATCCTTAAACAATCCTAGATAAAGCTATATAAGGTAACTATTAATTAGGATAACCTTAAGCTTATATTTACCGCCTTCTATTACAAGTAGAAGTGTCTTATAACTTACTACTTAGACCCCAAACCAAAATCTAGAAAATCCACTAAGATCTACTAGTCTAAAATTTCCACTAACATCTACCCTACACCTAAAAAGTCCACCCGATTCCACCTACCTGAGAATTCCACTAAATTCCACTGATATAAGATTTCCACCAACATCCATTAAAAACCCGGAAATTATACCAAACTATATAAACTGACTCTAACTGCTATACCCTAAACCAAGCAGAAGCTTAAGCTTAACATATAAAAGTACCAGAAGAACTGGTATTCTACTATAAAAAGGATACTTAAAGAACCCAAACCTAAATCTAATACTAAGCTTAAACCTAAATAAGAAACTATATAAGAAACTAAGAACAATCTAAGCTCGCTTAACACCTTAAATATTTACATAATTAGAGCTACCCTGTTAGCACAACTCGCCAAGAAACCTAAATATATAATCTTCGCTGTTACAATAGCCAATATTAAAAAGGCCTTAGCACTAAAGAAACACACCAACCCTGCCACAAAAGTACTAGTATGCCACTATAACAACCTAGAAGTATTTTTACGAAAGAAAGCTGATAAGCTAGTAGAACACTAACTATATAACTATAAGATCGTACTTAAAGAAGGAAAATAGCTAGGATTTAGACCCTTATACAGAATATCCTAAAACGAACTCTAAGTGTTGCGGAAGTACTTGGACGAACACCTAAGTAAAGGATTTATTAGAGCAAGCTCTTTACCTATAGCTGCACCTATAATCTTTGTTAAGAAACCTAGCAGCGGTCTACGCTTCTATATAGACTACTAAGCTCTTAACGCTATTACTATTAAGAATTGGTACCCGCTCCCGTTAATTTAAGAAACACTAAACCGATTAAGTAAGGCTCGCTACTACACAAAACTTAACCTTATCCACGTATTTAACCGCCTCCGTATTATAAAAGGAGATAAATGGCTTACCGCATTCCGTACTAGATACGAACTATTTAAATACTTAATAACGCCGTTTAGCCTTATAAATGCCCCAAGTTCATTCTAACACTTTATAAATAATACCTTATGACCTTACCTAGACGTTTTCTGTACTACTTATATCAACGATATTCTGGTATATAGCAATAACCTAGCTAAATATAAGAAATACGTTGACCTTATCTTAGAAGCCCTACATGGAGCTAGACTACAATTAGATATAAATAAATACAAGTTCTATAAAATAGAAGTTCTATACCTTAGACTTATTATCTTTATAAACGGCATATAAATGGACCTAAAGAAGATTAAAGTAATTATAAACTGGCAAGAACCTAAGAACGTTAAGGATGTAAGAGCCTTTATAGGATTTGCTAATTTCTATTAACGGTTTATTAATGACTTCTCTACCTTAGTTTTACCTCTTATGGCTCTAACCTAAAAGGATAAAGCCTTTATCTTTAACAAGGAATGTAAGAAGGCCTTTGCCTATCTAAAAGTTATGTTTACTACCACACCTATACTCTAACACTTTAACCTGAACCGAAAGAGTATTATAGAAGCTAACTCATCTAACTACGTTACTGGAGGCATTCTGTCTTAGTATAATAAAGAAGGGGTACTGCACCCTATAGTATACTTCTTAAAACGACTAAGTCTAGCCAAATATAACTACAAGATCTACGATAAAGAATTATTAGCTATTATTAGATGTTTTAAATAATAGCAACCTAAACTAGAAGGCGCTAAATTTCCGATTAAGGTCCTTAGCGACTATAAGAATCTACAGTACTTCACAACTATAAAATAGCTAAGTTATTATTAAGCCTACTAGTTAGAATATCTATCTCATTTCTAATTCTCAATCACGTACCGCTTAGGTGTTTAAGGTTAAAAACCTAATACCCTAACTCAACATTCACAAGACATAATAGCACAGGAAGAAGCGCATGTCTACTGCAATTAAACCCTGCTTTATCCCAAATTATTTAATCCCCTGGCTAAAGACCTTATAGTATACGTCCTTGAAATGACTAATTAATTAATTAAACAGATCATAATTAACAAATACCTAAATAATAAGTTTATCTAAGAGACACTTAAGCTAATTTAAGATAGCGTTAGACGCTCTAAAAAGATCTTTTTAAGTAAATGTAAAGTTTGCAGAGACTGCTTGTACTACCAAAACCACCTAGTTATCCCTAATCATAATAAGCTTAAGCTTAAGCTCCTTAAACACATATATAACCTACCAGTAGCCGGCCACCTAGGCCAAGGAAAAACCCTAGAACTACTCTAACAGGAGTACTACTAGCCGAACATATATAACATAATATAAAGGTACGTCTCTAGCTACTATACCTGCTAACAAGCCAAAGCTTTATATAAGACGTATAACGGCTTTCTAAAGCCACTGCCTGTTCCGGACCGAAGATGGAAGGATATCTTAATTAACTTTGTTATTAATCTCCCCAAAAGTAAAGGCTGCATAAATATTATGGTAGTTATAGACCGACTATCTAAGATAAGACACTTAATCGCCTGCCCTAATATATTAGTACCTACTGTTGCCCGACTATTCCTAGATTACGTATGGAAACTCTATAGACTCCCCAAAACGATCGTCTCCAATAGAGGCCGCTAGTTCGTCTTGGCGTTTTAGAAAGAACTAACTACCTAACTCCGCATTAAAGCACTATTGTCTACGGCATATTACCTAGAAACGGATAGTCAAACGGAACGTGCAAATACTATAATGGAACAGTATATTTGGATATACACGTCGTATCTGTAGGATGACTGGATAGACTAGCTTGTATTTACTAAGTTTACTGTAAATAACTCCATCTTAGAAACTATAAAGGTCTTCCCATTCCTGGCTAATTACGGCCAGCACCTATAAATAGGTTTTAAACCCTTTAGTAATATTCCTCATCTAGCTTATTAGGCCTTATAAGTTACAGAAGCAAACGAATTCGTAAAAAAGATGGAAGAACTACAGGAGTTCCTTACTAATAAAATAATATGGGCCCAGTCTGTCTATAAAGCTACAGCAAATAAGAACCGAACCCTAGCACTAGCTTACCAAATTAGTAACTTTATCTAGCTAGACGCAAGAAATCTGAACACAAAACAACCTACTAAGAAACTTAATTAGAAGAACGCCAGCCCTTATAAGGTTGAAAAAGTTGTCTCTCCTTATGCCTACCGACTGAAGCTCCCTAATACGGTTTAAATCCACCCTATATTCTATACATCAGTCCTCTACCCTGCTGCCCCTATATTAGACACCCTGCCTGGATAGATCTAGGACCCTCCCCCACCAGTTAAGGTGGATGGTAAGAATAAGTACTTTGTTAAAAGAATTAATAACATTAAGTATAACAAACGGAAACGCCAGTATATATACCTTATAAAGTGGAGAGGCTTTACTAAACCCTTATAGGAACCTATCAACTCCGTAGAACTTATACAAGCCGCAGAAGACTTTCATAAACTCCACCCAGAACTACTACAGCCCCATCTCGCAGAAGCTTAAGTTTAAAGGGGGGGTACTATTACAGGACACCTCTGTGACACCTTATACACATCCACCTGTTTCTACCGTCTTGACCTCCATGTTAACAACTCAGTTAATTAAGACACATAACGGCAATCTAAGGCAATTTGCTATTATGTGACAGCAATCTACGGCAATTTGCCGTCCTCCACTATATTCCGCTATATTCCGCCAAGATCTGCTAGGACTATAACCTAAAGCCTATTCCGCACTATGTATGTGTTAACCAAGCAACTAAGTTAACGATATATACCCCTTTCCTCCCGTTTCCTTACCTTCTTTCCTTACGCAACGTCTTAACTTCATCACACAGTTTATATACATAGCTTAATAATATCTACTTCGCTATATATTATTATCGCTTGTGCTCACTCCGTAACACTAATATTATGGGAGTTAGGGTTAATATCGCATGCCCTTATTTAGGAGAGCTTTGCGGTTTAATAGGCTATTTACTTTCCTCTCCCTTTCTAGCGCCTTTGTTATTATTATAGAATGGACCTAACATTCCTAACAATCCTTTTGCTGGTACTATTGCTATTATTACTATAAATTTAAAAGTAGCTCCTATAAATGCAAGAATAATTATATAGGCTATTATAAATATAGTAAATAAAATATAGAAGACTTTTCTCTGCCTTTCCTAGTGTATTATAGTCCTCCCTTTTATCCTCTATCTTATAGTACTACGTACTCGCCTTCCCATCGCCATTTGCCGACTGCCATTCCCGGCTAAATTATCTAATATATAGGTTATTGCAGCGTTTAGCAGCTAGGTGTGACCTATATCTACTTTATAGTAGTGCTATATAGCTAATAAGATAGAGCCTATAATCTTAGTAAGCTTAGCAAGACTAGCGTATATAGGGTTATTATAATATATTGCCTAATAAATGCTATTATTAACTAAGCACTACCGAGGACGGAAGCACTAATAGTATAAAATAATTGAGATATAAACCAGAACTACTTTAGCAGGGAGTATAACGGTAAGCTAAGTTTAACTCTATACCCGTATATACACCTATGCTAGCCTATACTAAGCTGCTTATACAGGCTATAGTTATAATAGGCCACTTTAATCCTTCCTATAGGCTCTCTCTATGGCTAGAAAGATAGAAGTTAGGCTTAAACGCACTAATTATTAATACTTAGTAAAAGGCTGGTTTAAATAATTGGGGGTGTATATTTAACAATATTTAGCCTCTACCTAAACTAAAAAAAGCTTATAAGGCAAGTCTCTAAAATCTATACCTCCTACTAGCAATATTTAAAGTAATGCTAATACAGTATATATCGCAAAACTATAGTTATTTAACTACGTCGGCAACTTTAGATTCTATATTCTAAGTAATGTTTATATAGTTGTATATATATATTATCTATTCCTTAATATACTGGATAACTAAGCTCTGGTCTTTTAACTACTTAAAGATAATATATTTGCATGCGCATATCCAAAGCTTATAAGCCCTACTATATACTTCTAGAGTTTACCTACTAATAATAGAAGGGGAAACAATAATTTGCAGCACCTATAATTATTAAGTGTATTACTTAATACGTTTTTAACCCGAATTTACGAGGCCTAGCTTTATATCCTTAGATATTTAAGTATTTTTACCTACTTTTGGCTTATACTGTTGTACTAATTACTACTTATATTTAATATGCACTCACTAAATATAAAGAGGGAGGTCCGGGGTAAATAGTTAAGGTAGATATAATAGGAGAGCTAAACGGTATAAGCAATACTTTAATCTATATATATATTATAAGATACTAATTTATAAAGCGATATACTATTAAATTTAGAAGATATAGGACGCGTAAACTTCTAATAGAAAGGCTAAACTACTATAGGTAATAGCTGGTCTTATTTAAAAGTAGATATGCAAGAATAGTAACCTAGTTAATAATACTAATAATCTAGATAAGCTTAAGCCATATATAACCTAGTTTAAGTTTAAGTTCTTAGCAATAAATGGCTTTCCTATCTTTAGCAGTAATAACTTAGGGCCTACTAGTTCTTTCTCTTTTGCTTATATAGATAAGGTAATGCCAGCAAGGAATAAAGATTTGGTTTTAGATTAAAGGGTAAGTAAAAGTATATTTCTAAGCATTACATTAATAACTTAACTAGGGCACTTTACGCTTAACCTTAGTCTCTTCGCCGCCAATAACTATAAACAGCCCGCCTACCCAAAACTATAAGGCTTTTTGCTTTAGGGTTATTTAGTACTATAACCTAGATAATAAACTATATATACTTAATATACTGTATATAATAACATTAGATAGACTACGAAACTTACTAGGTATTAAAGAAGAAGATTTTCTTTGGTATACTCTTAGAAAGAGGGAAAAGCTACTAGATAATAATAGATTTAATATATTTTTAGAGTCTATATAGTAAAAGGGAAATGGTAATGTTAAAATAAGACTAGGATTACCTAAAGATGATAACCTAGATATATAGTTACTTTCTTTTTAATTGTTATATATAAGAAATATTGCAACTATTATAGTTATGGAAAATATTGCGACCATTATAGTTACGGGAAATATTATAAATAATACAGTTATAGAAAATATTATAACTATTACAGTCGTGGGAAATATTGCAAATATTGCAGTTATGGGAAATATTATGACTATTATAGTTACGAGAAATATTATAAATATTGCAGTTATAGGAAATATTGCAATTATTACAGTTATGGGAAATATTGCAACTATTACAGTTGTAGGAGATATTACGACTATTGTAGTTGCGGGAAATATTATAAATATTATAGTTATGGGAAATATTGCAACTATTACAGTCGTGGGGAATATTGCAACTATTGCAGTCGTGAGAAATATTACAACTATTATAGTTAGAGGAAATATTATAATTTTAAGATATAAGGTTGCTAAAGTGGCCCCAGGCTAGCGTAAAGAAGTATATATAAGCAGATTAGCGGATCCAGCTGAAATGACCCTGGGCTAGCCCCTACCACTCTCCCGTTTTTTTAACAACATCTATTTTTAGCTAAGGTTTATATTATAGGACCCTAGGTCTAGAATATAGAAAGGGATACCAAACTAATATTATCCATTAATAGCAATATATAGCTTTAAGATATAGGTAACCAGCTTACTAGCTTAGCTATTATAGCCTTTTACTTAAATAGGCTTCTCTAGTTAGGTAGCATTTACATTTAAGAACTTAGCAACGTTATTTATATAAGCAGTATTTATAAGGGTAAAGCTATTTGCTCCAATATTAATAAGGGTAGTTATATTAACTCTATATCTATTTTAAAATACTATATATAAAACTATAAAGTATTTTCCACCTATTAACTAACTTAAATTAATCTCTTTAAGATTAATAGGATACCCTAGAGGGGAGTCTATCCCTAGGGTTCTTCTTTTTCTAACTTATTAGACATTCTTCTTCCTTTATCTCCTTAATATTACCTATATCCTTTAGCTCTAGGCAGGACATAGTAAAGTAATTATCCTTTCCGCAATTAAAGCATATAACTATAGCAAGGTTAATTAGAGTGTTATAACAAGTATTAGCTAAAGGTGTAGTATATAGTAAGTTAGGCGGGGCTTATAGGTAGGCAGTTATAATCACTTTTAGTATAAGGGTGGTTATAGTTTATCTTCTAACGCTAGCTCCTATTAGTATAGCAGATAGGTTCTAGTCGCTATAGGATTATTTTAGTTCTAAATCTAGCAATAAACATTAGGCTATAAGTCTTTAGTAGGTTATTAGGTCGTCTAAGACTACTATAATCTTCTCTTATAGTTAAACTATTAGCTTATTATATAGGTCTAAATAGTAGTTCTTAGGGGGAACCTAGCCTTTACCTACTAGGTATAAGAACTAAGTCTAAAACTTAGTAAAGGATAGGTTTAATTTTATTATTAAGCGATTATAGTCATAACGGGCATCCTGTAATTTATTTGGATTAATATAAATAGCAGCCAGATACTATATTATCTCGTTAATAGATATAAACCAAATAGGTAACTCGTCCTTAAACTTGGCCTAGAGGTATTGCTAGGTGTCCCTAATAGTTTAACTAAAGAGGTAGAGCATTTTAGCTTCTTTAGATGGGAAATGGTTATAGTTAACATAAAGCTTTCCTTATACCTAGATTCTCTAGTTTTTAAAGGTTAAATCTATACTATTTAATAATAGTAGAGGGTTAGGGAGCTTAATGGACTTTAGTTGCTTTATTATTGTGTCCGTACTCTCTAGTATATTATATTTAGTTAAGTAAATAGGTTAACTAAGACTTTATAAGGGGAAGGCTAGGCTATTTTATAAGGCAGTAAGGCTTTCCAGGATCTCCTTTAGAGTCTCTTATATATTTTAGGCTTAAAGATAATTAACCTTCTAATTAGCTGCAAGGGCATAAATCTGCTCGTGTATATCTATAATATTATTATTATCTTTTATTTCTAATCCCAATTAGATCTTATATTCCTCTTAGGTAGAAATAGGTCTCTTAGATAAGCTTACTTTAGGTGCCATTATCAGCTTCCTAAAGTTCATTAGAATTATATAATTTAGTTTTAATTCCAGGGTTCTTTTAAGGGTGTAGGTTAAGTACAGTCTGGCCTATAAAGTGGGATATTGTTAGGGCCTTCTTAGGTATAGTAGTATGAGTTTTAATATCTAAGTATAATATATTAACGCATCGTTGTAGATAAAGGTCTTCTTTTAGGGTGGGATATTATTAAGGCCTTCCTAGGCAATATAGGGGGAGCTTAGTATAATATAATAGGCTTATATAAATGCTTCTAAACTAAAGCTTATAGATTGCTACTGTATAAGAATACTAAGCTAAGGAAAAAAAGAAGAAGAAGATTATTAGAAACTAATAAGATATAAGGGGTCACCAAGTCACTAATAGCAAGCAAATAGCGATTTTCTATACCGGGCATAGAAAATCCTAATTAGTTAGCTCTATAAGTAGTGCTAGCAGAACATAGTAGAATCTGGCAGATTGCCCAGAAATGCGGCAAATTGCCCTAGAAATAGCAATGTAGCAGGTAACACGCTCTAGTACTATCATAATTAAGTGTTTAAAAGTGGTTAGTAAGCCTAGTAGCGTTACCTTCTACTATAAGTATAGCCTTATAGAAAGTCTCTAAATAATTATATAGATATTTAAGCTTTTTCTAGTAGTAATTTTAGAGTATATTATTCTTTAAAAGAGGCTTTAAGCTAAAAGAGGGAGCATAGTTATAGCAGAACTATTATATCCTTTATAATTTAGAAAGTAAGTAATAGCTATAAAGAGCGTATTTTATTATATTTTATTATTTTAAATAAGCTTATAAAAGGTTAGTATTAATTTAAAAGTTAAATTAAATATTGTAACTGGTAGAGATTCCTTATATAAATCTCTACTAGTAAATAGGAGATCTAAAACCAAGCTAATTAAACCCTTAACTTATAATATTAGAAGGAAAATTAAAGCTCAAATCTTAACACCAAATACTTAGATAAGATTTTATTACTTATTTTTAAGCTATTAAATTTAGCTAATAAACCTCCTAATTAAACCCTTCTAAAGACGCCGCGATACTAGGGTATTTACTTAATAAAACGAACTATATTATAAAGCAATCTAACTACTCCGCGCTTTTACTAAAGCTTCTCTACCTTAGCAAAATTAAGGTTGTAATAGGTAGTAGCTAGTACTTTATAAATATTTTTTAAATTCTTTTTTATAATAAAGGCCTAGGCATAAAGGTTAGTAATATAGCTAAAGCACTATAGTTAATAGGCCTTCCGTTTTTTACTAATATAATTAAATAGAGAGCTTAAAGAATTACATTAATATACGCATTATTTAACTCTATATTATTAGCTATAAAATACCTAACATTTTCACTAATATTATACTCTGCAAATAAGGCAATTAGTATAGCTACTTAGTTCTTACTACTATACTTACCAAGTACCTCTTAAAGGCCTAAGTATAGGAAGTTAAGGAGCCAACAGAAATACTTATTTTTAAATTAGAAGAAAGCAATATAGTAGTAAACGATCTACTAAATTAGAAGCTGTTTAAAGCTCTTAAAGTTGCGATTAAGTTTAAGCAATCGCTATCCTAGATACTCCTTAATTATTAGCTAATTTAACTTAAAAGGACTCTTTTTAAGCTCGCTAATAGATCTATCCATATTATAGTCGTCTTATATAACGGGCGCTCCTAAAAGGTACATATTAGATAATATAGATAAAGGTTTCACTAATGTCCTACTAATGTCCTAGAGAAGACATAGTTAGATAGATAAGGGGTAAAGGGTTTTACTAGTGTCTTAGAAGGATTATAAAGGGAGCTAGTTCTCCTCTAAAGAAGAACTAGTAATTAGTCTCTAAATAAAAGAGGCTATAAAGCATTTGTCCTTTAATATATAAAGCTTATTCTACCTTTAACTTACCTTTTACTTACCTATAACTCTTATTCTATACTATTAATTAAATAATTATATATTCCGGTTAAACTAGCCTCTTATAATTCTAATTGCTTATAATTCTTTATGGAAGAAATATACGGCTATTAATTAACGATAATGGGCCATACCTCTTTACCCTTTAAAATGACGCCTTTACTATAAGAGGCTGATAGAGTCTCCCTAGAAAAGCGCATACCCTCTACTTATAAAGAAGTAGACTAGAAAGCTACGGCTAGTCCATCTAACGTTTTAAGACCCTTAAACATAATTACTGCTAGGGAGTTATTAGAGCGGTTGCTATATAAGACCCTATAAAAATAAAAGAGTTAGAGATACGATTAAGATAAGTATATTAAGACTATTAAGAACAATTGTAAGGACAATTAGAAGAAGTATAGATATCCTAGATATAAAGCGGACTCAAAGGGGCAATACTATACTACGCTATAACATTAAAAAAACCTAAATTCCGTTTAAAGGAACCTAATAAGTATAATAGTAATAGTCTCTAGAACTATAATCGTTTTATCTGTTAATATAAAACTAAGTTTTAGCTAGATCCGAAATGTTCCTCTAACAAGTATAATTAGACACTAATTACTTCTACCTTTCTACGTGGCACTATTAAGAGTTTATGAATACGCTATAAGAAGAAACTTACCATATCCTTAAATTTAGCGAACTTAAGTCCTGGTTAGTTAATTAGGTTTAAGACCCTACTAATTAAGAGATGGATTATAATTAGCGATACTATAATACTAAACAGCAAGAAGGCTAGAGTATAGTCTAGTTTATAAACTACTTGGAAGAGCTAGAAGATAATATACCCTACTTAGACCTGTAGGATAACGCTATATAACTTTATTAGCTACTTACTAAGTTATAACCTAAGATTTAATAGGCCATATAGGAGAAGGGCGAAATTTTTACCTTTTAAGAAAAGCCTATCTCTAAAGCTATTTAGATTAAGAATGTTAAAAGAGACTATTTAGGCAAGTAAAAGGAATAAGACCCTAACAATAAAGAGCGCAGGACTAGACCCAGCCTTAATAATAGAGGTAGGTTCTAACCTAACCGCTTTATAAAAGAATAATATAAATAAGCTTTACAGCCCTAGAGCAACGCTAGTTAGCCCTAGAATAATAATAGGCAAAAACCTAATTTAAATAAGTAGAACTAAAAGACACGCGTTTATTATAACTATGGTAAGAAGGGCTATATAAAGTTCTTCTACCGGTAAAAGAAGTAAGAGAATACTTAATTAGGAAAAAAGAGAGCCTAGTGGATTTTTACTCCCTTATACTAGGCTAGTAAAAGAAGGAGAAAATGAGCTGCCGCATGGTTATTCCTGTCTTTATTTAAGTTAATAATAAATAGGTAATATAAGAGTGCCTTATAAACAGCGGCGTGACTATAGGGTTTATTTCTTAATTACTAGTAAAAGAATTAGATTTAGACCTTAGTGGCTTATAGGTATACACTATTTAAAGTATTAGAGGCTACTGGATTCTATACTATAGGGAATAAACTTTTTCTGTAGCTAGCTAGGACTGTAATAGTCTATAGAACACGTAGGAGATACGCTTCTGCGTTGTAGAAATTAAGGAATATAACCTTATTTTAGGATATCTATAGCTTTAATAAGTTAATCTAGACATTAATTAGCCTTTAGCTTTATATTAATACTAAAAGTCTTAACCATATATTATAGTTAAAGATTAAAAGACTTTTTTTAAACCATATATAAGAAGAAGAGTAGGTATATGTTATGTATACTACTCTTAATACCAAGAATAGAAATATATAGACTTAGAGAATATTTCTAATAAAGAGACTATATAAACTTTACCTAATTCTATATTGGTTAAGCACAAGATAGATATAGAGGATAAGTAACCTCCTTTTAGACCACTATATAAGCTATTAGAAAATAAGCTAACGGTATTATATTAATATATAGTGGACAATCTTTAAAAAGGATGGATTTAGCCTTTTATAAGCCTAGTAGGGGTACTAATTATATTTATACCTAAGAAGGATAGGACCCTATATCTCTATATTAACTATTAGGCGCTTAATAGGATTACTATAAAGAATTACTACCTATTACCCTTAATAGGGGAGCTTATTAACAGACTATTAGGCGTAAAGATATTTATAAAATTAAACCTAAAAGATATATACTACTGAATCCGGGTTAAAGCCGGTAATAAGTAGAAAACGGCGTTCTAAATATAGTATGGCCACTTTAAGTACCTAGTAATACTATTTAGGCTTACTAACGCACTAGTAATATTCTAGGCCTATATTAATAAGGTATTATTAGGCCTTTTAGATATAATATATACAGTCTACCTTAATAATATTATAGTCTACTCTAATAACTATAAAGTATATATGTATTACGTATAAATAGTATTAAAAAGACTGCGGAAATATAAGCTCTATATAAACCTAAAAAAATATACATTTTATGCTACTAGTATTAATTTTTTAGGCTTTATTATTAGCGTTAATAGAGTATTAATAGAGAAAAGCTAGGTGGATGTTATTAGAGAATAGCTCTACCCTATAATATTTAGAGAAGTATAGGTTTTTTTAGCATAGTAAAATTCTATTAAACGTTTATTGTTTACTATATATAAGTAGTATTCCCAATTACTAATCTACTAAAGGGATTTAAGAATAGCAAGAAGATAGAACCCTTTATATTTAGAGAAGCTGCTAAATAGACTATAGACTAGTTAAAAGATTTATTTACATTAGCGCTAATCCTAATATACTTCTACTAGGAGCTATATATATACCTTAAAATAAATATATCTAGCTTTGCCCTAGGGGTAATTTTATCTTAATTAAAGGACGGAGAATAGTATTCTATAGCGTTTTAGTTAAGGAAAATAACCCCTATAGAATAGTGTTATATAATATATAACTAGGAGCTATTTATAATAGTTACAGTAATAAAGTACTGGCAATATTATTATATAAAAAGCAATTATTCTATTAAAGTCCTATAGACTATAATAACTTAAAATATTTTATAACTATAAAGGTGTTAGACAGTTAATAAGCTAGATAGGCAAAGGCACTATTATAGTATAACTTTAAAATTATATACTGCCTAAAAAAGATAAATCCTGCTAATAGGTTGTTAAGATATTTAGATTATAAGACTAGGAGAATCTAAAATAGTATTATAGTGGTGTAATTTAGACTTCTGGATTTAACATCTAGATTAGGCATAGCTTTAAAAAAGTCTAGGCTTTCTATATAGTTTATATAGATCGGTCTGGAGCCCTAGAGTCTTTAACAACTCGGACAGAACGGAGAGATATACACTTTTCCTTTAATACACTCTTTTCTTCTTTTCTTACTGACTGCTTTTTTACTGGCTGATTATGACTAACTAACTAACTAACTATACCGTGACTTCCTGTCTGAGAGAGGTCGTACCCTCCTATATATTTTATGGCATTCTATATAGGGACGACAGCAAGCTCTTTAGATTAGAAGTCTGGTACTCTATATACAGGAAACACATAGAAACGATTTAAAACAATCTGGAACTATAAAATAGAAGGACGTGCGGAAAGGGAGGCAAAGAAGTATGGACATATTAGCAACTAGTGCGCAGCTACCTCTATAGGAATAAATTAACGATATATTCCAAGCTCTCTATGCATAGTAGAAAATAGTATTGGTTTAATATATTAGTGTTAAAGATATATTTAATAGCCCATAAAAAGAGTACTAATATAGATTATTAATAAGAGAGAGAAGAAAAGTAAAAATTGTAAAGGGGCTCTTTAATTTCAAGCCTTGCTTACTTAGGTTAAGCTATTTAGTATATCTAGCTAAGCTAGCATATATGCGCAACCGTGCACATATTAACACCATATTGGAAATATTAGGTATATAAAATATAGCATAATATGCGGGATGGTTAGTATAATACAAATATAACATTAGGCCCTTGGCTTTTTTTTCCTAGGCTAGACACAGGTCTCCTATTTCCGCTTTAACTTATTACTTGCCAATTCTACTTTATATATAGAAACCATTGGCCTAAGTGTACTACTAATTTCCCGTATAGATCCCTTAAACCCTTAGGCCTAAAATAGTTCCTCTCTAACTCTAGTTATATTCCTAGTAGCTTTAATAATAAATTACTTATAACGGCTTATAGTGTAATGGTTTTAATATATATAGGTATAGTAGCTAGGTATAGTATGCCTATTTAAATGCGTTAGAATATTTCTAATATTGCTAAAATTACTTATATAATCTATCTTACCTTAGTCTTTATATCTTACTATAAAATAAAAACGATTAAGTCCTTTAGTATACATTTTATCTATAGCAGCCCTCCAGGTCCTTTTGGTAAGAACTTCTATCTCCCTTCCTTAGCTATTGTAATAGAAAATTCCAAATTTTATAGAATCAAAGCTAATATCTTCTAGAGTATACTAGTAAATAGACCAAAGTCTAGATTAGTTAACGTAATTTTATTATCTAGTATATTACTAGCTATAAAGTATCTGCAACCACACAGTATTTCCTAGCCATCTCCTTTATAAACTACTTTAGTTTATACTATCCTAAATATAAGGCTGTTCCAAGCAACCAACTCTAGGTCTTCTTTGCTTAGCCAGCGTATATTAGTCGGTTTAAGACAATACGCAACAGACTTAATTTATGCTAAGGTTATTGCTCTATCTAACACTTAACGCTTCTAATTATTATTGCATTTTTGGGTAATTATAGACAGATACCTACTCTGCCAAGGTTCTAGTATGCCTATAAAAACAGTAGGAAATAATTTAATTATGTTGCAAAACACCTAATTAAGTCTTAACCAGTTCCTAACCTTATTTAGTTATAAACCAAGTATTTAAATGTCTATAAGTCCCTATTCCATAGTGGAATAAATATCGCTATATAATATTTTATTAATTTTTAGGCCTAGGCAGATAAACTTTACTAACCAGTTCTTTATTACATGGGCCTTATATACTAAAAAAAGCGATATAGGTTTGGATTACTGTTCCATTTACGCGTAAATGCCCAGTATAGTGCTATTAATTGTTATTAGGTTGTTTATAGTAGTTGTATATTTAAGCGCAAGGGAAAAGGAGTTATATAGCGGCTAAACCTAAATAGGTATATTTACCAATTATTTGCAATATTTGCAATATATTATATTTATTACCTCTCTTATAATATTTATGTATATACAATAACTATAATATCTTTATTACATATACTTAGAGCTAGGTGTTATAAAATATATTATAATTAGTATACTATAAAGGCAGTGCCTGCTTAGCTAGTAGTACTAATTAAGCTAATTAAGTATATAGAAGAAACCGTTTATACCCTACTATATAACCTTACTAATAGAACCCAGTTCTAATATATATTAAGCAATCTTAAGTAGTAAAGCACTAGAAAGGTACTTCTTTTTAGTATAATGCTTTAGCGCTTTAGAGAAAGCGCCTAGTATAAAGATCTTACGTTTCTTAGCCTGCTGCTAAATATATACCTCTATATTAACCTTATTAGATATAGCCCTAATATCCATAACTTTATCTTCTAGCTGTTTAATCCTATAGGCATGTCTAAATACCTAAGCTTTAACTATAGGCAGCAGCTATAGCTTAAATATAAACACCTTACTTATTCTAATTAGAGTATATACTTTAGATATAAGACCGGTAGTTAATATAAGGAATCTTAGAGTAGGGTTATTTTTAAATTCTTTAATAATACTCTCTCTCTCTTTTCTATCTTAAGCTTACTGCTAACTAACTTACAGCTACCTGGTCTGTACTTATTATAAAGATACTAACCCAGCGTTAGAATGTAAAAATATTACTTTAAAAATAGACAAGACATACTAAATAAATGATAAAGGCGGCTACTAGGAATGCTGTAAAGATAACCAACTTCTTAAGATAGCCTTTATAGTTAGTCCTTAGCTAAGCAAAAACTATCTTTAAGGCATCTATTTTTGGACTTAAAGCCACAATAGAAGGCAGTTCTTGCTTAAATATAGACTGCTTAGGGTTCTTATAATAGTTAAGCGTATAGCCTTTATTTTTATCTCCTTCTAAATATAAGCCAGTAAAAGGCATATTAAAAAATTTGCCCTTATTTTTCCAGAGTTATAGCTCTAAGAAGTCCGTAAAGATTTAAAGCTTGTAGGTAAATGCTAAGCTAGACCAGTGTAGTTTTATAGGTTTTTAATTAGCGTTTAAACCTTTCTACTTCCACTCGGCCGGTTTCTTCTTATATACTGTATTAATCTCTTTCTTTAGTTCGTTTATAGCCTTATTTAATCGCTTTAAGACCTCGCCTATATACTTAACATAAATATTCCAGTCCACTCTTTATGCGTTAATTTTAATTAATAGTTTATTATTAAACTATTATGTATTTATAGAGCGCCTAATTATAAATTGTGAAACAATATTATAAAAACCATTAATAATAGCCCCTATTTCTTTCTTGGCCTTCTTTAATAGCTTAGCTTTTATTTAAACCATTTTATTTATTTTTGCCTATAGCGTACAGATAATAGAATTAAGTAGTAGTTTACAATTAGGCTTTTTTACCTATTATTTATCCCGCCCTATTACTAAGGTTTACAGAAATATAGTAAGATTACTAGGGCTAGTGCCTACTGGGGTGCCTAAATATCCCTAGAGATAGATATTATTTGGTAAAGCCTAAATCGCAAGCTGTCTGGTTATAGTCTATAACTAAGTTTGGCTATTCTTAGTAGTATAAAACTTATTAAGAAACACATAGAGCTATACTACTATGTTTAATTAATAGTATGCCCTAGGCAGAATTTTGTCTAGTAAGTATAGGAATTATTATTTCTAGCATCTAATAGTTATGGCAATAATAAAGCGGGATAAGTTAGTGGGAGGATTGTATAATACATTATCTAGGTTATCTAGGTTAGGCTCTATATAGCTAAGAAGGAATTTAGAGTTACCTTTCCAGCACTCCCAGGCCGTTTTTACGTAGTCGCTATATATAATTTAAAACTAAATATCCGCGGTGCCCTTATTCTTGCCCATATTCTTACATATTATAGTTAAGTAATTTTCACTAAATACTAGCTTAACATTCTTTTTCCATGCCAATAGAGCTTTAGGTAGTGCTATTATAAGCATTAAGCTATTAAGTCTTTTAAATACGGAGTATGGATTCTTATTAATATATATACACCAAATCGGCAGGTTACCCCATAAGGGGCATTGCGTATCCTTAGCTTCCTTAGCAAAATAAGTAAAATATAATCTATCTTTTTTTACTTAGGAATCCTAAATAGCCTATTAATTAACAACAATTAATCTATTTAATAGATAGGTAAGAATTGCGGTAACTATTTTACCTAAGCCTATCTAGTCCGTGTATACACCGCCATTAACGTTATATTTTTTGTTTATGGTCTAGTAATAGGCGGCAATTAATTAACATTTTTTCGCTCTAAAGGATTTTATAACTGGCTATAGCAGTAATAAAAGGCTATTTATATTAAAGTTAGTATTAGGATCAAGACAGAGGCATCTATATGCCTCCAACTATAGAGTTTCGTTAATATATTTACACTCCTTCTTTATTACCTAGTTAAAACCAGAATTTAAGCTAAAAAAAAATAGTTTTAAATTAAGAGAGCATCTATATTAGATATATTAGAGATATATGCACGTATATATGTCTAAAGAATATAGCATTAGGATTATTCCCTTTCTTATTATCCGCATGGTCCTTAATGTCGTTTTTAGCCTTATTACCTGCATTAGGGAGGGGATTATTATTATATTTATTATCACTACTATTATTAGACAACACTTCTATAACGTTTATTATATTTATTCTATTTCTTTTAACCTATACAATCTTCTTGATTTTATAGAGTTCTATAGTATCCGCCGACGCTAGTAGTAGAGGTAGTTAACTATTAGAAGCATCCTTATTGCCCTACTTAGAAGTTCCGCCTATTACAGTATCCTTTCCGCTAATAGTAGTGGTCTTAACAACACTAGGCGTAGGCTAGTTACTATTATTAGGAATACTAGTATAGATTAAAGGCGGGTTAGTTAGGGTGGCGTTATTACTAGAACTAGCAGATATTCTAGTAATAACTAGTTTCCAGATATTAGTCTAAGGTATTATTAGCGTAGAAGCTACACTGTTTAGGTTTGGAAATAGGTCTAGTATAATCTATCTATTTAATTAGGATATAGCTAGATTTAAATATTAGCAATATACTAAAAGAGCTGCAATACTTATAATATAAAGCACTTACGTAGAGATCGGACTTCCAACTTTAGCATCTATAAGCTAGAATTTATAGCATCGCTAATTATAATAACTAACTCTTCTTTATTCCTAATAGGGCCAAAGCTATCCTATAAACACTTAGTATTAAAGTTAATAGGATAAAACGCGCCACTAGATACGGTGGCTTTTAATACAAGCTTATCCTAAGATAAACTATTTAGCGTCCAATTGGTAGACCTATAAAACTTATCTTTTATAATAGCTTAGAGACAAAACTAAGTAACAGCAGTATTGAAACTATAAGATATATATATAGTGCACGCTAATAGGGTTATGTTACTCTTAATATAGTATAGTAAGATCCCGGTATAGGGGTTAGCTTTAGGTATTTCTAGTTTTACTTAATAATACTTCTTATAACCTTTCCGGTTTTTATTTAGGCATAGAGAAATTAAGTCTAAGTTATCTTTTAGGTCTGTTAATAGAGTTGGCCTCTTTTAACTTAGTGGTTCTAATTTTACTCTTAATTTATTTAACTTTATCCTTATAATAAGTGCTAAGTAGCTTCTCTCTATAAACGTTTAATTGGGATACTGCTTAAAGGCGTTAATCCTAGCAAGTGCAATTACTTTTATATTGCTACGGATCTTAGTCTAGCGGTATTATTTGGCCTTAAAATATCTATATTTTTTTAAGTATCTTTTAAAGGTGGGCCTTAGCCATACATAACCTAGATATGTTAATTGCTAAACCCTAACGGACTATTGCGTCTAATGGCTGGATAGTAGCTAAGGTTACTAGACAGGATATAGGTATAAGAGTTTATTATTAGTGGTAGGCTATACTTTAGGACCTATAATAGCGGGTTAGTATAAATAGTAAAAGGACAGACTAGCTTGGCTTTAATAACCTATATAGTTTAACCCACCAAGCTTACTTTCCTAAGAAGCCATCATAAAGAGCCTCCTCTTGATAATATCTGGTATAAGAAGATATTTATACTATAATAAAAAAAGTTAAAACAGTGGACTTGTAATAGAAGATATAAGGTAAAAAAGGTCTGCTAACTACATAGCTAAACAACTAATAACTAAGAAGGTAAATCAATTTAAGAATTAAACTAAAATAAAATAAATGGTTATTATATACAATATTAGTAATATTAGGCTAGGTATAACAGATTAAATAAAAATAATAAAAATATTGCATATATTTGCGTGGATCTAGTAATATACCCTAAATTAGGGATTCTAGGAAAGCAAAACCTATTAGTGCTAGATACAGCTAGGATACAAAAAGGTAATAAGTTAAGCCTATAATTATTATAAATATAAGATGCCTTAAGTATGCGACGCAGTATATTAGTATTTGCAATATTATAAAATATATTAATATGATAGTCTAGTAGTGTGCCCTAGGTTAGGGATTAAGGGAACTAGAACTTAGGTAGTGCTGCTAAGAGGCGGGAACTAAGGTTGCAATATTGCGACTATTATACATATAGCATACCTTAGGTGTGCGATATAGCACGCTAATATCTATAATATTGCAAACCGTACTAACGTATAGGTCTAGTACTATGCCCTAAAGCTAGGTAGTACTGCTAAGAGGTAGAAACCAAGGTTGTAATATTAGACTATTATATATATATTATGCCTTAGGTATACAATACAGCACGCCAATATTTACAATATTGCAAATTATACCAATATATAGGTCTAGTGTTATGCCCTAGAGCTAGGTAGTACTGCTAAAAGCAGGAACCAAGGTTATAATATTACAACTATTGTATATATAGTATGCCTTAGGTATACAATATTGCAAATAGTACTAATATATAGGTTTGGTGCTATACCCTAGAGCTAGGTAGTGTTGCTAAGAGTAGGAACTAAGGTTGCGAAGAGGCAATATTGCAACTATTGCATATATGGCATGCCCTAGTATATAAATTAGTATAGATATTCGTGATATTGTAAACTATATATCCATCTATCTATTGCCTACTCTCTATATTAGAACAAATTTCCCCTTACCTTAACTATATACTAGCCCTTAACCTATTTTAAGGCAAATATCGCAATAGTATATATACTAGTAAGGAGTTATAGATATCTTACGCTAATTAGTTATTACAGATAAATAAAGGCTAGGGCATGCAGCTACCCTATCTAAGCGCACTAAGCGTCCCTATATTAAAAAGGTGTTACTAAAGAATAAAAATGGAACTATAAAGCCAGCTCTAAAGCCGCAAAAGAAGAAGGCAATAGATAGTTGCTAGAAGGAGATTAGAGGGTTTCTAATTAAGTAAGAGAAGAATAGTAAGGTAGCTAAAGCTATAAAGACAGTTTAGCTACCTCTTAAGAAGCCTTCACCAACCTATTCTATTCTATTAGCCGCTGGAAATGCCACTATATATAGTCTAGAGAGAACTAAGTTAAATAAAAATAGCACTATAGAGATAGCTGTCACAGAAACTAGAAAACCATAAAAGGGGGACCTCTTTAATATTATAAGTTAGATAATTAGTCGCATAAAGGAGAAGTGGGATACTTTACAGACTATATTAGCTGTTAATTACCAGAATATTAAGAGTCTAAAGACTGATATTAAGGGACTTTAAAAAGCTAAGAAGGCTTAAAATATATCTATTATTAATCTAATCCGGGACGCCCAAGTAATAAAATAGGACTATAACTTTAAGGTTATAAAACTATATTCATACTAACTAAAGCGCATAATAATATAAATTAGAGAAAGGTAATGTTTTAAGAGCTTTTAGCAAAATATAAGGCACTAGATGCAACAGTCTTATCTTATTTAAAATTAGTTAATTATTGGCGTAATAAGTCCACTATAACGTCTAAAAAGTTAGTTAAATCTATGCAAGAATTGGAGGCTATAAAGAGCATATAAAAGTTAATGGAGGATTCTTAGATGCTTAAGCGCGACCAACTAAAGGCGGAGCTAGATCGTATAAAGACAGCCTAATTAGCCCTAGAAATCCGTCTTATAAAAAAGCGCAATAAATTAAAGGTAGAAATTAAATAGATTAAGAAATCGCTACTAGAACTAGTTACGCTAAAGCACAAGTAAGACTAGCTTAATACTAAGTTTAAAAACTTAAAAGAGTCCAAGACAGCCAAACTAGACGCTGTAAACTAAAGACTTAATGGTATCCAGAAAAACCTTATCTATAGACAGCTCTTTAAAGTCGCAAGCAATATTAGCAACTACGCCGGTTTAATAGCCAATAATTATTATAGAGAGGTTGGCCGAGTAATTAAAAAGCCAAAGAGTAAGCTATAAAACAGTGGTCTAATAAAAATCTAATAGGGGGTTAGTAAGGAGCTTTTAAGGTAATTATAACGGTAAATGCCTAAAATTAAGATAGGATAGGGCTTTTACTCTATACGTTTACTATCCTAGTTATTTAGAGGATTTTAGGCAGGCGGCGTATAACATAGAAATTTAATTAAGGTTGCGCAAGTAGTGTAATAAGCTATTAGAAATGAAATAAACTTACTATTACGCGGGTTTAGGAGTGTATATAGGGTCGCAGAAACCATAACTCCGGCGGTAGACAAGATTTTAAATATTATACATAAAGCATGTAACGCATGTTAATATTTGCAATATTGCTAATATTATTAGAGGCCTTTTAAATGGCGTTAAAGACTATATTATCCTATATAAACCTATAAATTTAAAGGCCTATACCTGCTAATAAAAGCACTAAAATTAAGCGCTATTAATATTTTATTAATAAGTTATTAATAAAAACTCCATAAATAGGATATTTAAAGTTTAACACCACGCTAAGCATTATAGCCTTTTTATAGTAATAGAGCAACCCCCAAATTCTTCTAGTGCTTAACGCCAAGTCTTATTACATTACCGCCAAGTCTTATAAGCCTTATTATATTGTCGCCAAGTCTTATAAGCCTTATTACATCATTACCAAGTCTTATTACATTATTACTAAGCCACCTAGCCAGATCAAGTAATTAGATATCGCGAGTTTAACTCTTAGGCATAGTAGATTTAATTCTTATCTATAGCGCGTTAAGAACAATAAAAAGAAGGTTATTTATTGTAAAATTATATATTAGCAAAGGCTTCAAATTACAAATATTATATTTTTTAATTAAATCTTAAGGCCTAATTTTATAAGTTACACTTTTTATTATGTATATATATATATTAGAGATAACTGTTTTTAATCTTATTAGGCTAGCTCCAAATAGCAGCAATTATATTACTTACTATATCACTATACTGCAAGGACTTTTAGTTATAATCTTATAAATTTAATTAAAATATAATTCTCACAATTAAGCATTTCCATATACAATACCATGCTAAGAATTACAATATAGATCGCCTAGATATAGCTTTACTATAATGCAACAGCTTATACCAATTAATTAATCTACAGCTCTAAAATCTATAATACTAAAAATAAGCTCCAAGCTACTAATTTTACACTGGTAGAATAAAACTTAGTAAGAGATTTAAGCAGTAAAGTTACCGCTAAGAGTTATTATCTAGATCCTAGCCGGTAGAAGTAAGAGGCCTTAGTAGGCCTTAATGTTAAAGTCGTTAATAATAACTTTATCCCTTTTAATCTGGATCTGGCTGGCTATAAGACGGCAGGTATTCTCGCCATATTTATATCTAAGAGATTAAACAAAGAGTGGGATATAAGAATATTGCGCTTATTGCAAATATAACATACTAGGCGTATTATAAATATAAATATAGGGAATAAGGTGAACATAATTAACTTCTATAGATTATATTTGCGAGTAAGCCTAAGTTTAGTAAGAATAGTCTTTAAGGCATTTATATTTAGGCTTGTCTATATAGAAGAGTCTAACTTACTATAAAGGATTAAATTGTTAAGGTTCTTGCAACGGCCAAGGGTATAATTTTATTTATTATTATTTTAATAAGCATATAGGTGTAATAGGCATATTAAAACCTTAACCTTTGTCCGTTTAATTATACTATCCTAGAAAACTAGTATAGATATAAAGGCTTTCTATAATGCTATACTAAGCCAATATTATTCTATAGTTCTATATTATGGTTTTAACACTCTATATATCCAGCCAACTAATTTCTTACTATATAGTGGCTTAAACTTCACTTTAAGGTTATAAGTAGCCTTATTTATCTGCTTTGCAGTAGAGGGATTATAGGTAGTATGGGAGTTCCGGTTAGTTTACGTCACTTTAATCTAAATAAGCAGTTCCTTAATAAACCACTTTATCTTTATTAAACATCTAATAATAAACTAGGGGATAACATTATAAAGGCCATCTATAACCTCTTATATTTCCTTCCTGGCACCTTTAGTTAGCTTTACTTTTATCCTAACTATCTTATTAACACTTCCCTATAGTACAAAGACATTGGGACTAAGTGGTAGATTATAACCAGGCTTACTCTCCTATTTATTACCCTGCCTTATTAATAGAGTTTCCAAAAAGGCGCTAAGATTACTAGAAATAGCGCCTCTTAGAGCACTGAAATATTACTAGATAAGGGCATTGTCTAATTAGCTAATTTTTGCGGATCTACCAATTAACTACCAGCTTTAAGTTAAGCGCTTCTTAATATAATAGAATTGGACAAAATATACATAGTGCTATGCAATGGGGCATTTTGGACTTTATAGTCTATGTTATTTTATACCTAGTAGACTTAAGAGATTTTTTTTAACACTTTAATATTATAGCAATAACAAAATCCAGATAAGCTAATAAGTAGGGTATAATATTTAACGTTAGGGGTATCTGCATTAAGAATAATATTGCTTTTATAGTACTTAAGAATATTAAAGAGGAACTTACAGTTTATTTTATTATAGTTATTATAGATTAGTCAAAACTAAATATCCCTTCTACTATTTATATCTACGGATTTATATATATCCTTAATACGTTAATAACTAAGCCCTACTTTTATATTGTTTACCCAGGCTAATAAACATCTAGGTGGCGCTATAATAAGTATTAGGCGATCAACTCTTTAAATTTAGAATATAGATTCTTATTAATATAAGCACACTACCTTTGTAATCTATCCCATAAGGAGTATTACGCACTTTTAGCTTTCCCTCTGGAATAAGGAAGATATAATCTATACTTTTTGCTTAGGAATCCTAAATGGCCTATTTATTAACATTAATCAATTAGTTTAGTAGATGGGCAAGAATTGCGGTCATTGTCTTGTTTAAGCCTATCTAGTTAACGCGCACACTACTATTAACGTCGTCTTTTTTAAATATAATCTAACAATAGGCGGCAATTAGTTAACATTTTTTCTCCTTAAAAGATTTTATAACCAGCTATAGTGGTAATAAAAGGCTACCTGCGTTAAAGTTAGCATTAGAATTAAAATAGAGGTATCCACATACCTCCAGTTATAGATTTTTGTTAATATACTCGCATTCTTTCCTTATTGCTTAGTTAAAGCTAGGATTTAAACTAAATAAATATTAGTTTTAAATTTAGAGAGCGTCCATATTGGATATATTAAAAAAACGTAGCATTAGGATTATTAATATCCCTTTTATTCTTATAGTCTATAAAGTTGTTTTTAGCGCTATTATATTTATCATTACTGCTATTAATAGACTCTACGTCTATAGCATTATCTAGAGTTGTTATATTATTTTCTAATTATACCATCTGTCAGTATACTCACTTTATCAACATGCACGAATATCACTGTATTGCGATACGTATGCGGTGTTGAAGTTGGTAGTTATTAATTGTCTAGAAGTAAGAGGTTGCTCTAAGGTTAGGTTAGCTAGTCTTGCTTTGTGGTCTTATAACCACGTCACATAACTAATATTCCAACACTAGAGCAACTCTAAAAAGAAGGCTAATCTATACTCTAAAGTTAAGTCTACTTCTAGACTATTCGTAGTATATATATAATAGCTAGATATCTAATCAATACGCAATAAGGAGAAGAAGAAGAATCGTTAGGGGTAGCAGGTCAATATATCGCGAGGGCCACCAAGGCGCTAGTAGTAAGCAAGCTAATAGCAATTTTCCATCCTGGGGATGGAAAATCCTAATTAGCTAGTTAAATTCAGGGTCCATACCATCGCAATTAGTTATATAACGCTAAGTTAAGTCTAAGTTTGTTTATTTAACCCATCCTACAACTTATAGGTTAATTCGGTTCGTATTAATAAGCCGTTAAAGAGCCGCGCAGGGTTTTCCCTTTATTATGGCGTTAGTAGGGTTGGCCTCTCTATTAATCCATTTTACCTCTATAATCTATCTCCATTTATAGGCTTGCCAGAGGCATATTATATTAATTATTAGGCGTTTTTCTTGGGTGGTTCCAAGTTATACTAGACAGTTATATAAGGACTTAAAGTCAGTGCAAAGCATAAATAGGAGGTTAATTTATAGGATCTTGTCTACTATAGACTTAATCGCAATGCCAATATTAAAGCTGTAGGCTGTACTGTAGAGTTTAGAAGCTAGTACGCTCTAAGTAACTCTTTTACACTTAACTAAGCTCTAATAGACGATATTGGCCTTCTTTATAGCATTAGCTAGTACGATAACATAGCTAATCTGTAAAGAGAGGTCCTTGTTATTGGCAAATAACGCGTCCGTAAATACTAGTAGCTATAGGGTTTTGATGTCTAACTTAATAAACTTAAGGCCTCTATTAGCGTTCTTAATTTGCTAGCTTAGGCGCTTATTTAACTATTTTACGTCTTTCTTATTGGGGTTAATTACCTAGGCGGTAAAGGATAAATTAAATAAGGCTTCTGGCTGGCAAACTAAAGCAATATATGCACCTCTAGTACGTTAAGCGATATACTAGTCCTTTAGGGTTAGGGTTTTTATAGCTCCTCTTAATCCCATACTTATGGCAAGTTTAGTGCTAATTATACTAAGGTTTATGCATTGTTGTTCTTAAGTAAGCGTAATGCTCCCGTTAGTTAGTAGCTAAATAACTCCACCGTTAAACTTAATAGGCGTATTAATGGTAAGCTGTTCCTATTCCTTAGCCATAAACTTGGCCTTGTGTAGCTCGTTTTACTCTACGTTTATAAAGGTCTTATCTACTAGGAATAGAGTATTATTAGTTTATAGGCCTACAATGCCAAAGGGCTCGTTGCTCTGTAGGAGATAGGGGTCGTATATAGACTAGTCTATATACAACTATTGGATGTAATGCAAGTAATATATCTTAAACTAGTAGTTACTGGCTTCTGGTACTCCGTAGAGTGGTTTTATAACCTTTAAAACTGAGGCCTTATTAATCCCAAGTTACTTAATTAGCTTATGCAAAGGTTGTACATAGAACTCTTAATTTAGTGTGGTAGTTAATTATACGTAGGCCTATAAAATGTCTTAGAGGTAAAGTCGTGCCTATAAAAGCTTTATGGCGGCAATATAGAGAATTAGTTATTGGCTAACTTATTAAATAGTTAGTAATTAGGTAAGAACTAATTCCTTTTCTAAGTTATTATAAGCTTGTATAACTAGTTGGGATTTCTTAAAGGCTTTATTAGTTCCCTTATTCTTAATCTTATTAACAAATCGCGAATTAAAGAGTTATACGCCTTATAGTATATCCGTAAGTCTTATAATCTTAAAAACTCCCTTCTTAAGTAGACCAGTAAGCTCCCTCTATTAGGAGGCGCTAAATTGAGTACTAAATTAACTGTCATCCTATAGGTAGATAGTGGTGTTAGTTATAGCCGTAAGTAGAGGGTATTTATGAGGGCGTCCTCTACCTTATTTTAGGGGTTGTTGCTAAGCTTTAGTAGGTCTCTCTAAGATAGTCTTAGGAAGGACTAACCTAGATAGAGGTTTAGATGGTAATTCTAGTCCAATAATTTACTCCTGCGATTTAGTTACTTAAAGGTAGGGTTTTATAACCATAGATTAAAAGGCTATAGGTCCGCTAGACAGCTTAATAGTGTATATTTTACCCTTAATAGTAAGTAAGGTAAATGGCCCGTCCTAATAACTACTTTAGCCAGTATTTTCTTCTCTCTAGACCAAAACAGGCGAATTTGGTAGGAGATTATAAATTATATTAGCATTAGGTCTGTTTCGCATATTTAGCGTATTAGTGATCTGTTGTTTAGCTTATAGCTTCTATATCTCTACTATAGCCTTTTTAATTACAGCAGCGCGTTATATAACCATAAGGGATAGTGCATTAGATTTAACCATTTAGGGGTAGGCTTTAAAGACTAGAAGTATGGGAACTAGTCCTTTAGGGCTAGCTAAATTATTAATTACTTTAAACACTATTTAGAGTCCCATCTCCTTATTAATCTTAGGGATTTTAGTCATAATAATCTAATAGGCTTACTATAATAGACTATAGTAGCGCTCTACCATTTTAATAGAGTTATGTGCTTTAACCAGTACTCCCTTTATACTAATTCCTATAATGGTAGCGTATTGCTTAAATTCTTTACTAACAAAGTTCTTTTTGGTGTTATAGGTAATTAGGTCTAGTGGCCCTAGGTAGGTATTAATCTAGCATATCTATAGAACGTCCTATATATGTTTAGCGCTAATGTCTTGTAGCTATCTACCGGCTTAGAATTACGTTCCTTTATTAATAACGTATAGAAGGGGTGATCCGCTAATATATATAATGTTAATAATAATATTATAGTTAAAATTAATATTATCTTATAGGGTGAAGCGGAATCTGCCTAGTAATTTGCTAAACTTCTAATAATAGTAGCAGAACTTAGTTAGTTGCTTAATAGCTATTCTATCAGTTTTATGGCTAGCATAGTAAAGTAGCTTTTATAATTTCTTAACTAAGGGGTGTCCAAATCGATAATATAGGCGCCGTAGCTCTACATCTATTAAGTAGTAGGGGTTTGCGTTAAAGGATTTAGACAAATATAACTATAGTAATAAGCTCTATAAGAGAAATAGGTGGCCAAACTATTACACTACTGGCACTCTTTTAGTGCGAGTGATAACAACGTTTCTAAGGTTGTTATAGTAGATTTAGAGTCTATCTATATCCGCTAAATAGAGCAAGAAGGGGGTATCCGTATAGATAATATAAAACTGTATCTTACCTATAGGGGTCACAACATCCGTAGTTTTAATAGAGGTAGCAATTCTAATGCCAAACTACACATTAACTTGTCCTTTAGTTGAGGTATTAAGTCTTATAAATTAGTCCGCGTTCTGTAGTACCTAAAATTATCTATAACCGGCTATAGACTTCTTTAACGCACTAATATCAATTATAATTCCCATAAATACTGTGGAAGTATAGCATAAAGCGGCGGTTGTTATATTATAGTTAAACGGGTTAGTTTCCATAGTAGGTTCTATAGAGGTTGCAGTAAGTAAGTAAGCATAAGCCTTATTGGCTAGTTCTACGCTTATAGAGGTTGCTTTGTCTATAGTAAGAGTCCTAAATAATATAAGGTAGTAGCTATTAGGGTCTTCTAATTCTTCCTCGCTGTTGTTATTATTAGTATTTTTATTAGCGTCTATATCTAGCACAAGAGCTTTAAAGGTCTTATTGTACTTATTATTATCGTCTCCTTTATAGTAGATAGTGTATTGTTTAAAGCGTTCTTTAAAGTTACTATTGCGGCCCTTATTATTATTAAAACGTCTTTTATATTTATTTCTAGAACGGTTCCGCTCCTCCTCTATATATTTCCATAAGCGGCAGCTCTCCTTTTAGTAAATATAGCACTTGGCCTTTAGGGATCTAACGGTGTTTTGTCTATAGGAGCGGGTTCGGTTACAGTTATTACGGATATTACGGCAGTATATATAATCTGTAAAGTAGGCTCCTTAAGACAGTCTTATTAAGGCCTAGGAAGGGTGTTCCTTCTCCTATATAACTATAGAAGATTACAACTTGCTAATTAACTGGGAGAGGTCTTTAGAAGGGTTAGAAATAGTAATACGGCATACTAGTATTCCTTAGCAAGCGGTGACTAGTTTATTTATAAGGAAGAGGTCTATATAAAACTCTAGGTGTAATCCATAGCAATATTTTAAGGGCTTATTAAGGAGTAGTTGGAAACTCTAATAGATTTACTTATTAGGGTTCTTATTAATAATTCCTTAGAAGTCAGTAGCGTTCTATTTAGTAAGGTTTCTCCAATAGTACTCTAATCCTTTAAAAAAGTAACACATGTGGTTGTATGCCTTAGTAAATAATCTGGTTAAAAGGCTGCTATTATAGTAGTAATCCTAAGCAAGTCCCTTTAGCATAGTTAGAAATACAGTTATATAGCCTTTAGAAGGTAGACCAGCTCTCTTATAGATATTATAGAAGATAGTTAACTTAAAGTCAAAGCTATTACTTACTCTATTGTACTTTTGGTCGTCTATATAGATCTTGGTAATAGTAGCTGCCTCTTTGCTATACATAGGCAGGTGTATAGCAGGGTCGGTATTAGCAGTACTAGGGTGAAGATACTAGGCAGAAGAAGCACTAGGTAGGGTAGGAGCAGTTACTAAAGGGAGGGTAGAGGCAGTTACCATAGGCAATAATTACTAATTCTGCGTCTATAGGAGTTAAGTAAGGAGGGTAAGTAGTTAATCCTAGGTAGAGGTAGGTGCAGCTTGCTATTAGGTGGCGGTTAGTGCAGTTTACTAGGGTATAGATACAACAGCTGGTTGGGGTGTTATAGGGGTAGGTATTTGCGTTTTAGGTATTATGGCTATAGCTATAGGCTGGATTACAGGCGTTAGAGGTAGTGGAGGTAGTTAATAGTTTACAGGCGTCGGCACCGTATGGGTAGGTAGTAGGCTGCTAGGGGGGGTTATAGGAACTAAAGAGGCTATAACTAATAGGGGTATAGCTTAATTTGATTTTAGAGCTGTTTATATCAAGTTAAGTCGTTCTTGTAGTACCACTATAATTATAGGGCTAACTTCCTTAAGAGCTTCTATAATTTCCTTATCTATTCATTCGTGAGGTTCCTCTTCTGTAAAAGCATTATATAGAGCCTTATAAAGTGGGTATCTGTTACTGTGTGTGGCGACATATACCCCTCTTTAGAGTAGGTGAGTACGGAGCTTTACTCTAGTAATAAAGCGTATCTTTCTAAAGTCCTTAATAGTAAAGCCTTTAAATTCTTCCTAGAATAGCAACCATAATATATAATCCGTAAAGTTCTTATATATATACTCATAGATTTTCGTTTCCATATATTCTTCCAGGTCTTCCTCTGAGGCAGTTGCTATATCAATCCCGTAACCATATCTGGCGATTCTCTCCTTCCAATCAATTTCCATATTGTCGTGTCTTTGTATATGTTATAGTTCAAGGTTGAGGTCAAGGTCAGGGTCGAGGTCAAGGTCAAGGGTTATAGTCAAGGTTGAGGTTAAGGTTAAGATCAAGGTTTAAGGTAAGGGTGTAAAGGTAAGGGTGTATACGTCCTCTATAGCCGTTAGGCCTGTAAAGTGTTCTTAGCAAGACTACTATTCTCTCAGCGATCTATTATATTGGCTATAAGGCCAGTACAAATTCTCTTAAGCTTAAGGGAGGTTATAATCTTCTCCAAATAAAGATATAATTCTCTAGGCGATCTAACGCGTCAGCAGTTAAGCTAATACGTGGTCTCAAGCTTTAAGGGTAATATAGCTTTCTCCTTTAACTAAAATAGACAAGGCTAGGCAATCCGTATACTATTTCTAGTACAGTTCTCAAGCTCTAGATTATTACGTATTTCCTAATCTATACGTCTACTAATTAGTATTAGTATACTTACTTTATTAACGTGCACAAATATCACTGTATTGCGATACGTATGCGGTGTTAAAGTTAGTAGTTATTAATTGTCTAGAAGTAAGGGGTTGCTCCAAGGTTAGGTTACCTAGTCTTGCTTTATAGTCTCGTGACCACGTTATATAACTAACATTCCGACACCATCTTCTTAATCCCGTACGGCTTAGGGGTATCTACTAATACTAGTAGCGGAGATGGCTAACTTCTAGAAGTATCCACATTGTCCTTTTTAGATTATAGTATTATTTTCGCTAATAGTAGTAATTTTAGCAATACTAGCTATAGACTGGTTGCTATTTTTAGGAACATAGGTAGGGATTAACAGTAGGTTAGTTAGGGTGGTATTATTACTAGAACTAGCAGATATTCTAGTAGCAACTAGTTTCTAAATACCAGTTTAAGGCATTATTAGCATAGAAGTTATACTGTCTAGGGTTAGAAATAGGCCAGCTATAACCTATATATTTAATAAGGATATAACTAAATTTAAATATTAGTAATATACTATAAGAGCTAAAATACCTACAATATAAAGCACTTACATAGAAGTCGGACTTCTGGCTTTAGCATTTATAAACTAGAGTTTATAGCGTTGGTAATTACAATAGCTAGCTTTTTCCCATATTAGGCAGGACCATAGCCATTATAAGGGCGCTTAGTGTTAAAGCCTATAGGCCGAATCTTACTACTAAGTGCGATGGCTATTAATATAAGCTTGTTTTAGTATAGGCTAACTAGTATCTAGTAGGCGGACTTATAAGGCTTCTACTTTATAATAAATTAGAAATAAGACTAAGCAATAATATAAGCAGTACTAGAATATATTATTATAGAGCAAGCCTATAGATTTACTTTACTCTTAATAAAGTGCGGCGAGATTTTACTTAGGGCATTAGCTGGAGGTACTTTTAATTTATTATAGCAATACTTCTCTATAAGCTTTAGTGTTCTAGATTAGTAATAAGGCACTAGATTAGAATTATTCCTATCGCTTATAAATAGTATTGCCCTTTTTTAGCTTACTAATTCTAGTCTTACTCCTTCTACCGTTTTAATTTTTGCTCTATAATAGTGCTAAGCGGCTCCTTTCTATAAATATCTATATAGGATACTGCTTAAAGGCAGTAATTATCAAACGCTAACGCCTCCACATTGCTACATATTCTATACTTAACGTATTCTCTAGCGTGAACACAATTATAAGTGCTAAGTATATTCCTAACTTAGCCCTAGCTTTTATATAGTATTACCACCTTAAGTTCTAATCTCTTAGGGTTTATCTTATAAGATAATTAGATAGCAGTCTTAGCGTCCTAAATAGCATTTATATAGGAGGGTAGAACCCTAACAGTGGGTTAAAATACAGATTCTAGAATAAGTAATTAGCGTAATTAGCGAATAGGCGGACCAGTATAGCACTAATAGACTAAAATATATAACTTGCTAAACTTCAATATAAGAAAGGATATAATATAAAGACTACCGCTAGTAAAATGTTTTATAAGTTGCTTATAATATAGTAAGAAATATAATATAGAAAAGAAAAGAAAAGGTTAAGAAGGGTTAAATATTATAAAAGTAAATAACTAGAAGCCAGAATCGCGACAGTAAGGTAAATTAATTTTATAAATAAGCATAAAAATAAAAGTAAAAGTGCACTAACTCTAGATATTGGCAATATTACGAAAACGTATAATTGCCTAAGGGTAAAGGTGTCTTGTAACTAGGATCTTAGAAAAATATAATTATTATATAGAAAATATAAATTAAAGGCTTAGGTAGAGGATTTAGATATTATAGATAATGCATATATTCTACTCCTTAGGTATATAGCGCAATGTGTTACGGCGCTAGTGGAAAATGGTGGATTGTAGCAGTAGATTGTGGTGGATAGCCGCAGACAGTTTCTTACTGTTTTAGACAGTCGCAGTCACATAACCAGACGATCATATAAAACCTTAAGCGGCGCTACCCTTCTTCTCTTTTCCTTTCTCTAGCTTTAGATCCTTGTTTATAGATAATCCAATTATATAGGCTTGCATGCGTTCTTCTTACTATGCTTATACCTTAATTAACTAAGTCGCTAATATTATCTAAAGCTTGTCACCACACTTTCTTCCTAAAAAGGAACTTAAATATATTTATAAGACCACGAATAGAATGAGAACACAGAATAGGACCCTAAGGACATTACTAGAACTATAAGGACAGGATAAAACTAAAAGAATATAAATAAAACGCGAAACCTAAAAAATAGGACACGTACGGACCAGAACCCTAAAAAATAAACAAATACTAGAAATTACCTAGTACCCCTACTACTATGCCAAGAAACATAGTAGCTGGTAAAGCCGATGTAGGACCTATAAATACCTCTAATAGTAAAACAGTCGCCGTCTTAACCCCCTAGAAAGAGCTTATAGCAGCCAATGCTAAAATTAAACGGCTTTAAGAGCTGCTTAAAACTAAAGACACCCCTATACCTAATAATAGGTTATTGGACACCTAGAGGCTTGCTATAGTCCTTAAGGCCCTAGCCTAATATATAGCATTAGTATTATTATAATCCGCGAAGGTCGCAGACCCCCTATTACTTATAGATAGAACCGACCCTATATTTAATAATTAGAAGCTTTAACTGCAGGACAAGCTTAAAGTTAATATGGACCACTTTCCTAATACCTAAGCTAAAATGGCATACGTCTTTAGCCGTACTGGTGGTGATATATAGATATACCTATGTCCGTAATACGCCTAGGACTTAGCAAACCCCTTCCTCTTTAAAAAAGAGATAATTAACTACCTATCTTCCATTTATAAGGACCCCTTTAAAGTATAGAACGCCTAGCTTAATTATAAAAGCCTAAATATAAAAACAATAGAGACCTTCTCGGCCTTTTAGACCCGCTTTCTATACCTAGCTAGATAGGCTTAAATCCCCTAGGAAGATCTAATACTAGACCTCTTTAACAAGCTTACCCTAGACCTATAGCGCGCTATACTACCAGTTTTTACTACTATATAGACGCTTAAGGAACTTATAGACTAATGCCTAGCTATTAACTAGGGCCTTTATTAAATTAAGGTATATGCTAAGCGGTATAAGACTAGAAGCTCTGCTAACTAGAATATAAGTACTATAAGAACAGGCCGCAGCGCCCTAGCAAGATCTGTAACTCCTATAGCACCGGCCGTATAGCCCGCCGCTAGTTTAGCAGCTAGCTATATAGCTAGTCCTACTGTAGGTCTAGCAAATACTTAGCCTATATATAGCAACCCCTATACATAGGCCCTTAGTAATTAGGGAGCTTGCTTCTTTTACAGCTAGAAGGGCTATATTATAAAGAATTGCCTAATAAATATAAAAGTGGGTAAGGTTCTATTAATCTAGGAGAATAGTATAAAGTTAGAAAAAGAGAAACCCTAAAGAAAGACTCCTCTAGGGTTAAAAGGGATTAATATATCACATATTAATTTAGGTTGGTTAGTTAGTAAAAGAAGCTACACTATCCCTTATACTTTATTCCGTAATAGATATTAAGTTTTAACCTCTACTTTAATTAACTCTAGAGTAAATGCCTTTGCCTTAATAGATATATAGTGTGCTATAAAGCTAGCTGACTTTTTAAATGCACCCTTTAAAGAACTGCCCAAACTAATTCCTATTTGTGGGTATAACGGATGGATAGGACTACCTATTATAACTATCTTATGGATTTACCTTCGTGTAGATAAACAAAGGCAGTATAATATCCCCTTTCTTATTACGGACCTAGGAAGCCATAATATAATTTTAAAAAGAAAATGGCTAGCCTATCTAGGCTTATAGCTTAATATATAGAGTAGACGGCTTGTCTGGCCTAAAACCCTACCCCTAATACCTTCTTTTATAAAGGAAATTAGTATTATAATAGAAAACCTTATACGGCCATAGATAGACACCATTTACTAAGCCAATGCTATGCGTAGGGACCAGGCCTTTAAGAAACATATACAGCTTAATCCATAATGGGTCCGTATACTACACCGCCCCTAGACTACTAATATTGCACTACCGGCACTAGAAACCTAGGAAGTTAGTAATAAGCCAGCTAGCTTAGGTCCTATATAGCTATAAAGAATAGCAAGGAATATTAAACGCTGTACTAAATATATAACATAGAAAGATAACTTATAGAAGATAGAATAGGAGCTAAAGAGGGTTATAAACCCTTAATCGTAAAATATGGTCTATAGAACGTTTATAAAGAAACTTATAAACCTTCTACTAGTTAATATCTACTATATTGGCGCCATAGGGTTCTATTAGAACTCAAAACGGCCTAATACTATTACCTTTACTACTAGCTTATATAAAATTGGCCAGATAATTAAAGATAAGAAAGCCCTAGCCTATAACTAGCTTAGTAGGGAAAGTAAGCTTATAGATAAGAAGCTAGTAGAACAGAAACTACTCCGCCAATACTAGGAATTTAAGAATATATTCTCTAAGGCAGTATCTAATATGCTCCCGCCGCACTGACCATATAACTATAAAATTAAAATTAAGCTAGATAAAGAAAATACCCTTAGCTATAGCCCCCTCCGCTAGCAATTTACTAATAAGCTATAGGCCACTAAGCAGTACTTTATTGATAACCTTAATAAGGGCTTTATTAAGCCTAGCTAAGTCCCCTTTGCTTTACCCATCCTCTTTATAAAAAAGCCTAATAGCGGACTCCGTTTCTGCATTAACTACTATAAACTAAATTATATAACCCGCAAAGACTAATATCTGCTGCCCTTACTTAAAGAAACACTAGCCCGTATAAGTAAGGCTAAGATCTTTATAAAGCTTAATATCCGCTAGGCCTTTTACCAGATTAGAATAAACTCTAAATCTAAAAATCTTACTATATTTTAGACCCGCTACGGATTATATAAATATAAAGTACTACCTTTTAGACTGACTAATGGACCGGCTATATACTAACAGTATATAAATAACGTACTCTTTAACTACTTTAATAACTTCTGCACAGCCTACCTAGATAATATTATGATTTACTCTAAGAATAAACTAGAATATAAGGAGTATATCCATAAAGTCCTATAATAGCTCCGCGAAGCTGATCTCCAGGCTAATATTAAAAAGTTAAAATTTAGTGTTAAGCGTACTAAGTACTTAGGGTTTATTATTAGTATAGACAAAATTAAGGCAGACCAAAAAAAAAATGGCTGTAATTAATTAATAGGAACCCCTAAGGACCATAAAAGGGGTATAGTTATTTCTAGGTTTCTATAACTTCTACCAACGCTTTATTAAAGACTATAGCAGAATTGCTTAGCCCCTTAACCGCCTTACCAGAAAGAACTAACCTTTTTAATTTAATGCTATATGTAAAAAGGCCTTTAATAAACTTAAAAAGCGGCTAATCTCTGCTCCGTTATTAGTCTATTTCTACCTAAAACGGCCCTTAATATTAGAAACAGATACTTTAGATAGTATAATAGCTGCCATCTATTCCTAAAAACAGCTAGATGGAGAATAGCACCCTATTATATACTATTTAAAGACTATAATAGATGCTAAGCTAAACTACCACATCTATAATAAAGAGATGCTGGCTATTATTTCTAGCCTTTAGCACTGGTATATATAGCTAGAGGGGACCCCTAAACCTATTTAGGTAGTTTTAGATTATAAGGCCTTGGAATACTTTATAATAATTAAAGCCCTTACAGCCTAGCAGGTATGCTAGGCGGACATCCTATCCTAGTTTAACTTCCTAATTATATATAGGCTAGGGGCAACTAACTGTGCAGATGCCCTTATAAGGCGTAAACAAGATTAAGATAACCAGATAGCTATAAAGATTATATTATAGACCTAGATATTGCTATAACTAAAGCACCTTAACCCCTAAATATAGGTAGAACTAAAAACGGACCCCGTAAAGGCCAAAATATGCCCTGTTAATACTATGGAACTTAACCTTATTAATAAGCTACTATAAGCAAATCGTATGGCCCCTTTATTACAGGAGTACCATAAAAAGGTAAAGGATACTACTAGCCTATAGTCCCTTAAAAACGGACTACTTAAGCACTAGGAATGGCTGGTAGTGGTAGAGGAATAGAATTTATAGACTTAGCTTATTACTAAAGCATATACTTAGGTCTCTATAGCCTACCCTAAAAAAAATAAGACCCGCAGAATTATTGGCAACCGCTACTACTAGTCTAGAATAGTTATAGATATTAACCGCTATATATAGAACTGCAACGACTGCTATAGGTTTATAATTCTATAAGACAAGACCCTAGGGCTATTAAAGCCACTTCTAATACTAGAACGCCCCTAGTAGTATATCTCTATAGACTTCTATAAGTTACCTATAGACCGCGACAGATATAATATGGTTATAATTCTAGTTAACTACTTTAGTAAGCGCCTGTTCTTAATCCCCTATTATAAGAATATTAATGCTAAAGAGGTGGCCTAACTGTATATCCACTATATCTACTAAATTTACGGACTACTAGATACTATTATATCCAACTATAGGCCATAGTTTATATTAGCCTTCTAGAGTAAGTTTACCTGGATTTTAGGTATTAGGCTAAAGCTCTCTATGGTATACTACCCCTAGATAGACGGTTAGACGGAGATTATAAATTAATACTTAGACCAGAGACTCCGGCCCTTTATTAACTACTTTTAGGATAACTAGGGCAAACTACTACCTATAATAGACTACGCCCAGGCAACCCTACCCTATAACTCTACAGGGTTTGCACCTATTTAGCTAGAAATAGGATACTTACCCTATATAAGCTTTGACTGGGAGAGACTAGAAGGACCATAGATTATACGCGAAAAACTATCTTATAAGGAAGTATAGTAGTATACTAGATGCTTAGAAGAAGTATAGGCGGTAGCCTATAAGAACCTAAAGAAGGCCTAGAAATTAATAAAATAGTAGGCAAGTAAGTATAGGCGCAAGCCTGACTCTACCATAGGCAATAAGGTCTAGGTTAAAATAAAGAACTAGAAGACAAAACGGCCTAGCTATAAGCTAGACTATAAGATAGCAGGACTGTATAAGATCCTTAATAAAGAAGGCAACTTATATAAGGTTAAACTCCTAGACTTAATTAAAGTCCACCCTATTTTCTTACTAGATAAGCTATAGAAAGCTGCAAATAACCTACTACCTAAACAAAAGAATAAGCCTTTACTACCAATTTAAGTTAATAGCGATAACAAATGGGAAGTTAATAAAATACTAGCCTATAAACTAGTATAAGGAACGCTAAAATACCATATCTAATAGAAAGGCTACAATCTAGACCTAACTTGGTACCCTGCCTAAAACTTTATAGGTTATCTCTAGAAGCTTAAAAAGTTCTATAACTAATACCCTAACAAGCTAGGACCCCCAAAGTATCTAGATAAGTGGATAGAGTGCTAATATAGCGAAGAAGATAAGCTACCTGTTAAGCATATAGATAAGAACACCCTACGGATATATAAAGCCTAAGGGCAGGCTTTTTTAAAGGGGGGGGTAATGTTACGGCGCTGGTGGAAAACGGTAGATTATAGCAGTAGATTGTGGTGGATAGCCGCAGACAGTTTCTTACTGTTTTAGACAGTTATAGTTATATAACCAGACGATCGTATAAAACCTTAAGCGGCGCTACCCTTCTTCTCTTTTCCTTTCTCTAGCTTTGGATCCTTGTTTATAGACAATCCAATTATATAGGCTTGCATGCGTCCTTCTTGCTGTGCTCGTGCCTCGATTAACTAAGTCGCTAACATAATACTTAAATAACTATAATATTGCAGAATCTTATAGTTATATAGAGCTAAGTATATGCCCTAAATCTAGGATTAAAGGGAAGCAAAACCTATTAGTGCTAAGTGTAGCTAGGATATAAGAAGGTGATAAGTTAAGCCTATAATTATTGTAGATATAAGATGCCTTAAATATATAATATAGTATGGCAGTATTTGTAATATTGCAAAATATATTAATGTAATAGTCTAGTAGTGTGCCTTAGGTTAGGGATTAAGGGAACTAGAACTTAGGTAGTGCTACTAAGAGGTAGGAACCAAGGTTGCAATATTGCGACTATTGCATATATAGTATGCCTTAGGTATGCGATACAGCACGCTAATATTTATAATATTGTAAATTATACTAATGTATAGGCCTAGTGCTACGCCCTAAAGCTAGGTGGTGCTACTAAGAAGTAGGAATTAAGGTTGTAATATTATAACTATTGCATATATAGTATGCCTTAGGTATATAATACAGCACACTAATATTTGCAATATTGCAAATCATATTAATATATAGGTTTAGTGCTATGCCCTAGAGCCAGGTAGTACTACTAAGAGGTAGGAACTAAGGTTATAATATTATAACTATTGTATATATAGCATATAATACAGCACGCTAATATTTGCGATATTGTAAACTATACTAACGCGTAGGTCTAGTATATGCCCTAGAGCTAGGTAGTGCTGCTAAGAGGTAGGAAACAAGTATGCAAGGAGGCGATATTACGACTATTATATATAGTATGTCCTAGGTATGCAATATAGCATACCAATATTTATAATATTGCAAACTAAACTAATATACGGGTTTGGCAGTATGCATTAAAACTAAAATTATAAGAAATTAAAATCTAGTGGTATTAATGGGAGATAATTTTAAGGTCAGTGGTTTATAAGAGTTAGATATCCGTAATATTATAGATATTATATTTTTAGGTATCTTATTATTAGCGGATTATATAATACCCTATAAACTCCACGCGTAAGCAGTTTATAAAAAATCCTCTATATATATCTACTTCACTCCTTACTAACTATAAAGCTAGAAATAATAATATTATATCTGCTTAATATATTACTACCCTAGCATAAAAGTAAGTTAAGTATTAATAAGCTATAAACACTAGCTAAATCTACAATAGTTACCGCATACTTTATAGATAGAAGATATAGCCAATACTATGCAATTTTATGTTCTACTAGCGGCGCGGAACGTTATAAAATAAAATCTAAATATAAGGATGAAATCTAAAGGCAAAGTAACCCCTAGAAAAGGCGTAGACGTAGAGACAAGAATAAACTGGTCTAATTTAACCATTAAACTGCTAATGACGGATTTAATAATATACTAGAAATCGCTAACTATAACTAATAAATATCTTCCAAAGATAAGGGCTTTGTATTACGCAATAATAACATAGCAATTATTACTGCTGATAAGATATCTACCCTACTATTAAATAATCAGGCTATATACTATAAGGTACCTACTATAGAGACCTCTATTAACTAACTAAAACCCCCCCTATAAGAGAGAGGATTATTATTAACTACAACATCTATTAGGATAGAAGGCTATATAGAGGTTACTAGGAGAGGTGCTAGTAAACTAGTATAATACTATACAACTAAAGATAAGATATGGCTGTATTAGCAATACCCTAATCCACCTAATAACGCTAGAACCAAATTCCACCCATTTTAAAGTAAAGCGGAGTATACACTTACTCTATTCTTTATCTAGGAAAAAGTATTATAGGGGGCTATTAATCAATTTCTACAAGACCCCTAGCTTGCTCCGCTACTACAAAATTAGCTATCTATAAAGAACTTAAACAACTTATTTTAGAAATATAATTAATTAAACTAGGATATTATACCTAAAAAATAGGAAGAATATACATTGTAAGTTAATAAAGGAAAGGATTTAATAGAATAGACTAAATACTACATCCAATATAGAAGTATTGTGTAGGTACTACGGTTCTTACTAGGCCACTAGCCATTTACCCTAAATCTTATATACGCCCCAGTCTAACTATTTAATAATAATAATTCACGGATATATATGGAAGTTTACACTAGTAACCGTTAGTGGCACTAGCAGGACTAGCTTCCACTAGGCGCTACTATAGTACCGCTAGTTATTACAACTAATAAGACCTTACTATCTAAATAAGGTGAAATAACAATATATCTAGTGTACGCTTTAGTATTTAACTTAAATGGCCGAACTTGCTATACACAGAAACACCCAGGTACAGTATTACTTAGGTTTATTCCTGTTACAAAAAGGCAGGTTAAATTAGAAGTATACTATACTATAATAGAACTTATATTAGCCCGTAAGTGCTTTAAGCCACCTACCTATATATTACTAACTAATGGCATCTTAAGCGCTGGAAACGATTTTAAAGACTAGTATTTATACTGCCTATGCAGACAGAAAGATAAGAGTATATTACCCTGTTATTTTATCAATAATGGCAGACTATAAGGAGCAAGTTATAATTATAGGTATAAAGAATCTTTAATAATGCACTATATGCTAGATACCGCCTAACTAGCAAGGAAATCTCTAGGCTAAATAGAAGCTCTATAATTATATAAGCACAAGATAACAAATAGAGCTCTAATCTAGAAGGAATATTAAACAGTTAGATAATGCTTAGGTTTACCTATAATAAAACTTTACCTAGAAGCATTACTTAGTAAATATCCATACCTATATAACTCCTAATATACTACACCAGCTTATAAAAGGGACCGCAACTAACCTAATTAACTGAACTAAAAATCTCTTGCTTAAAAATACAAAACTATAGCGATTAAAATGGCAACTAAAGTAGTAGGGTTTAACTAAAGACTATGTTAATGCCGTGCTAAATAAACGATTTAGTTAAATACCGGAATTTGTTAGTATAAAACGGTTTAAAGAGTTTATATTAGTTGGTTAATAGACGGGCCATTTCCAGAAGGATATAATGTAATAGCTTATAGTAGTACTGGTACCCCTTATACCAAAGAAATATACGGGAGCAATGCTATATGCTTAAGCAGTCTTGGACTTTATAGTGCTTGCATAATACACTTTACATAATAATAATACTATTAGGTATATAGAATATGCACTCTATATTATGGACCAGATAAAAACCGCCTTCTTTAGATTCCACCTATTACACCACGCAATATAGGAACGGCACTTTAATATTCCAAAGCTTTACGCTCTTACCTACTACCCCTACTATATCTATAAGATAGGTAGCCTTACTAGTATAGACGTTAAGTATAATAAGGTTATATACAAACTTCTAGTAAAGGCATTCTTTAACTGTATAAATAAGCGCTCTAACTACTAGGAACAATTGCTCCATTATAATACCCAGTACCTCTAAATAATGGCAATGGAAGAACTCTATATGCTTAAAGTAACAAAACCTTTATCGCTAGTAGATATTGCTAAGGTAGTTTATACTACAACCCTAATATAACTAGTAGACCTAACTAATATAGGCTAGTTTATTAACTAGGACAATAGATATATAGCGGAAGAAGCTAGTATCCTAATTAAAATATGGTGCTAGGCATATTAAGTTAAAAACAAAATAGGGCTTTCTGGTTTTATTAAAGCACTAGATGTGTTTTTATAAAAGAATTATAATAAGTAGGACAGAACCTTTACTACCAATATTTAAATAGATCGCAGAGAAGAGGATTCTTCTAAAGTAGGCTTATACTTTATATATATCTATAACTCAGTCCAATGTTAAAAGCGGGATGGAAAGAGTCTAGACTCTATAGCTAAAGAGTTTATCTAATGCGCATATAATTGGTAGAGCTAAGGTAAATAGAGACAAGACTATATATGGGTGCAAGAGTATACGCAAACTGCCACTTCTGGGCAGATATACCCTCTTAGCAGTATGCTTCCTAGAAAGGCTTAACTAATTATTATGGTTATAGATAAAGAGAGGTTAAACTCGCAGGGCAGGTGGCTTTAATATATAGGTGTTTTGGTTAACCTACTTTATCTTAAAGATATAGGCCACGTAAACAATTTTTACGGTATAATAGAGGTAGAGCTATAGCAGCAATCTCTTATAAAGTGCCAACGGAGTATTAGTGGACGTCGTATTTATAACCTTTTATTAGTGCTCTATAGCGCGCATATAGTGCTATTAAAGCTTAGGTCAGAGCCCCAAAGCTTTATTATTAATCCTTAGGTTAATTTTAGTTAGTTTAATACATTATATAATAAGGATTTTCTTTTAAAAGGTAAATAAGCTGCTAATAAATATGCAAAGAGTCAGAGCCGTAAAAGAAAAGCATAGTTATAAATATAGATTTTAATAAAAGCAATATATATGGTATCTGCAATAAATGCAATAATGGCAATAATATCTATTTTATAGCTATAGGCTAGCTTATTGCTGCAATATATATAGTATTGCGCTCTTTTAGCCATGGCTATTTGAGAATTGTACTATTAGCTAGCGTAGTACTGGCGCATAGCTCCAGGCTTTGACGAATATGGCAGAAAGCTAGCCCCGGGCCCCAAAAACGCTTTTAGCAGAACTAAATTTCCTACGCCACTCCCCGTTTTCCTGACGGTTCTACTTTAATATTTGGCTAAATATATAATAAAGATAGTTTATCTGGCTAGAGGATAGACTAAAATTACCCTCCTTTATTAGAGAAATTTAGATTAACTATAAGACACTAGCCGTAAAGGCTAACCCTATCTATTAATGGGATGTTAGAGACCGCAACCTAGCCTTTATCTAAGAAAATGCCCGCCGCAAGGCCGGTAGGAACTTTATACTAATAATAATACTCCCCTAAAGTACTATAGTTAAGGAGGACTCTACTTATAGAAGTAAAATAGAGTGTAATATAGACGACTTCTAAATTATAGAAATCCGGCTAATATAGAAGAGGACGTACTAATAGGATATAAAAGATAACCTTTAGAAGATGCAGTAAGAGCTAAAGGGAGTAAGGATAATACTAATATACTAAAAGCCCCTAAAGCCACGGACACCCCTACTACTATATAATACTCCTATAGTAAATATCACGGCAATTAGTGCTATAGGTTTTTACTTTAATATATATTAGAAGGATAATAAAGTCTTTATAACTAGCTTATATAAAATTAACTAGATTATTAATAAGAAGGAAGAAGGGCTAGTAAAGGAAACTAATAAAGAACTAGTTAAGCGCCTTCTCCCTACTTATCTCTTAAACTATAGAGACGCGTTCTTAAAAGCAGTTTTAGATATACTACCCCCCTACTAAACCTATAATTATAAAATTTAATTAGAAGCCAATAACTCTCTAAGCTATAGCCCCCTTTACTAGCAAACTATAGAAGAACTAAAATCTATAAAATAGTACTTAATTAACAACCTCTATAAAGGGTTTATTAAACTAAGTTAGGCCCCTTTTACTTCCCCTATTTTATTTATAAAGAAACTTAATAAAGGCTTTTACTTCTGTATTAACTATTAAAAACTAAACGCTATTATTTAGAAAGATTATTACCCTTTCCCCCTAATTAATAAGACTCTTATACGTCTAAGCTAAGCTAAAATCTTTATAAAGCTTAATATCCGCCAAGCTTTTTACTAAATTAGGATGGACCCTATATTAGAGAATCTAATAACGTTCTATACCTACTATAGTTCTTATAAATATAAAGTCCTTTCTTTTAGACTAATAAATAGGCCAGCTATATACTAACGGTATATAAATAATGTTCTTTTTAACTACCTAAATAAATTCTACACGGTATACTTAGACGATATTCTTATATACCTAAATAAGCCCGCGAAGCCCTACTGCACGCGTCCACGTCGCCGCGGGTAGAAATATCATCTGGAATCCTATTCCTATTAATGGCCAAGTGCAGAGGGATGGTAGAGAGCCGTCGCAGCGCGTATAGCGCTGTTGTTTAACTCTGTGGTAATGGGCCCGCAACGCGTACAAAGCATTACCCTTAATAACACCAGGAGCCTCACTGCCTCCGCTTAAAGCTCTTATTCTACTATCTAGGGAGGCCTAGCAAGGGAAACTAGGATATAAAAACCGCCTAATATATAACTACCTGGCTTGTAGCTAGGCCTAAAACTAGCCTTATCTAGCTAGTTAACGTGGACGCGTCCTAGGCGTATAATAGGGCACCCTTAGGCTTACACTAGCTCTAAAATTGCGAAGTGTGCGTAATAAAGGCGTAGGGATCCTCCTTTTATAAGAACTTGTTAAGGTTAACACATTACAGATACTTTATATAAAACTTATTAAGGCCCTAAGGCCACTGTAAAGAACTTATTAAGGCCCTGCCTAGAGAACTTATTAAGGCCCTCTATAAGGGCCTATCTGGTATCCGGTACACTTAGGTAACTTAGAAAAGGGTCTTAATAGGCATAGTATACGCGACCTGGTACAGTAATAGCAATGTAATAGCGACGCGACGGCGACCAGATAGCTTAATAAGGTAGAAATACAGGCAAAGCTCTAGGTAGCGGAAATATAAGCCAGCTTTAACGGCCCTATAGCGTTTAACTTATAGTCGACTTATAGTCAACCCATAGTCGACTTATAGGCGACTTATAGGAGGGTCTTAATAGGTATAGTACACACAACCTAATGCGCATATGTATAAGGCGACTTATAGGAGGGTCTTAATAGGCGTAGTGCTTGCAACCTAATGCATATATATAGGGGAGGCTATAGGGGAAACATAGGCCAGTTAAACAAGGACTTAACAGTTAGAGACATAGGCTAGCTTATAAAATAGGGGGATACAAGCTTAGTTAGTAGAAGAGGGGAGAGTAGGTTATCTAGTATAGGACCTAGTATCTCTACGGCCCCTCTCCTATAAGACACGGTTGGCCTGTTATAAGGAGACTCTTATAGGCAACGCGAAACGGGAACTGGCAGTAGTATAGGGTATTGCGCCCCTATATTACTACTAGCCTCCCGCGGGGCGTAGTGCGTAGTAGCCACTGCTGGCTTTAAGGACTTTACCCCTTAGCTAGGCCCTAACCCTTAGTATACCTAGTAGGTAGGTAGGATTACGTCCTAGCTAGAGAGACTACTATATGGCTTAAGAGAATGGATACGCGTATTAGTATACTAATAGACGGAACCGTTTGCCTCTAGGGCAGTACACCGGTAAGGTATACTTAAGGAGCAAACAGGAGTTACTTAGGTAGGGGAGGCTTTTGGTCTAGGCCTTAACTATAGAAGGTACCCAAGGCTTCTATATTATAGGATGCAGCTATAACGCCCTTATAGGATTACGCCAGTAGGTATATAAGAAGGGAGTTACGACCTCTAGAAGCGGCAGTTTATGCCTATACTGGCGGAAATAATAAAGAAAGGCGTAAAACTAGAGGCTATAGAAGGCTCCTAAGCTATATAAAAGTATACTAACTCTAGGAGGAGATTCTTATATAAACCGCTAGGGGGCGGTTTAGTACTTAGGTTAACCCTATTATAAGATATCTAAAAGAATAGTAAAACCCCCTATTAATTAGTAGTGGCAGTTAACTGCTTATAGAAAGCCCCCTAGGCCTTTAGGCCTAGGTAACTAGGACTAAATACTAGAAAACTGGGGTAGAGGCCTAGATAAGCAGGCATATTAAACTCTACTATATAACTACCTATAACCAGTTCAGGGCCTAAGGGTATTAGGAGTATAGGTAGATAGTAAGCTCTAGTGGAGCGTATATACGGCGCAAGCGGCCTATAAGGGCCAAGTATAGTATATTGTATTATCCAGGATTGTTAATTCTATATAGGGACTATACTTCTAGAGGTCACGCCTACTATATATAGCAGTTATCCGGCTAACCATGATATATAGGTCCAGTATTTAGGCCATTGGAGAAACTAAGAAAGGCCCCCCTAAATTACTCTTTAAACCACTCTAAAAGGTCCAAATAGCCTGCCTCTGGAGTATAATAGGAGGGTATAAGCGAACGGCCATAGCACTGCTTAAAAAGGAAGCCAATATTCCCCCCCTATAACTATATATTAAAGCCGCTGTAATATAAAGGGCGCAAAATAAACGTAACTCTAATATTATAAAGTATATTAAGACACGCCTAAATAAACTATAGAGGGACCCTAGGGCCCCCTATAGAAGAACAAACCAACAACCCCAAAGTAGGGAAGATATATTAGAGAAACAGGTAAAGAAAGCAAAAGAAGAATAGTACTGCTTTAGGGCCCAGGCCCATATAGAGAAGGAAGGGAGACGCGTAAGAGGTTAGTAAAGATAATAGTAAAAGAGAAAAAGGAGCCAAAGTAGAGCATAAAAGAATACCGGGAAACTATCTACTATAATATAATACTGGTTGGACCAACGCTGGAGAGGTGTATAGGAGTTAAAGGTATAGAGGCTGTCTTAGGTAAGAGGAACCCAAGCCATAGCATAGTTAACGCTATAGGGGGTAAACACTTAAGGGCTCTAAGAAGGCCTAATAAAGGCAGAAAATATAATGGCAACACTCTTAAGAATAGGAATAATAGGACTAAAAGACTGGCTCTACTAGGTGGGTGTCTTAGTAGGTAGCCTAAGATACGAATATAGTTGGCCAAGACAGACACCAAAACATATAATACTGTTATGCCCCTTATATACCAACTAAGAAGCAATGCTTTTAGTAGCTAGCACAGAGAACTATAATACACTGCTCTTAATATAAAAAGGTCTTAAGGCGGTTACCTAGTGGCTTATTAACTAAAGTGTACTAGACCAGTTCTGGGTTGCAAAGGAAATAGTAATAGAAGGTAAGGGGGTGAGTATTAGGCGCCCCCTAATAACTCTATAGTAGTAGAGTTAAGTTTGCGATACTAGTGCGTCCGTAGGCTTATTACGGCAGCAGTGGTTCCCAAGGAGGTCAAAAAGTAAGGTAGTAGAGTACTATAGGTGACTCGCAGGCGCCTTATAGGCGAGTCCCAAAAGGCAGGGAGATGGATTATAGGGTTTTCTTATTTTCTTAAATAGAGTTTTCTCCCTATATGTAAATAAGGAGTAGTCCGTGTGGGCCTAATAGGGATCCGAATTGGACGTTAAGCAATGAATTATTATTATTATTATATACCTAGATAATAAACTTAAGTACCAAGTTTACATTAAAAAGGTTTTAGAGAGGCTACAGAATACAGGCCTATAATTAATATTAGGAAATATAAATTTAGAGTAAAATAAATAAAGTATTTTGGGTTTATTATTAGTATAAAAGGAATTAAAGTTAACCTTAAAAAGGTTAAGGTGATACGTAACTAAAAAAACCCTTATACTATATAAGGCATCTAGTCCTTTCTTAGCTTCTATAACTTCTACTATTAATTTATCTATAACTATAAGGTTGTAGCTAAGCCTCTTATATAACTAACTAAAAACAATACGCCTTTTATTTTTAATAATAGTTCTATAAAAGCTTTTAAGGAGTTAAAGAACTGACTTACCTTCTTTTTAATTCTCCGTTACTCTAACCTAGACTTTAAATTAATACTAAAAACGGATGCCTCTGACGGAGTAGTAGTGGGGGTTCTCTTACATTTATATCTAGATGGCAAATAGTACCCTATTATTTATTTATTTTTAAAATAATAGCTTTAGCTAAGTATAACTACGAGGTACATAATAAGGAAATGCTAGCTATTATATAATTATTGTTTTAGTAGCATGCAGAGCTTAAAAGCACAGACTCTTAGATTAAAGTCTATACTAATTATAAAGCCCTTAAGTATTTTATAATAATAAAGCAGCTTACTGGTTAATAGGCTAGGTAGGCTAAAATACTCTCCTAATTCTTCTTTACAATTATATACCGCCCTAGTAGGCAAAATTTTAAAGCTAATACTCTTACCCGGAGAGAATAAGACGTAGAACTATAGAATAAGCTAAAGGCTTAGTACTGGATACGTGCCCTCCTCTGTCCCAAATAGCTTAACCTATATATCCTTAAGAAACTAAGCTCTAAACGGAATAAGCTAGCGCCTATAGAAGGAGAGATTTTAGATAAACTAATAGGACTAATTAACTATATCCTAACCACGAACCGCATAGCCAAATTCCTAAAAGCCCTCCGCAACTAAGCTATAAAAGGCAACCCTAATTTAGAAATAGAAGATGGATTACTCTTATATTAAGAACAACTTATAGTTCTAGACGTTAATAACCTATAAATAGAGCTAATCCGTAAAGCCCACTATTAAGTCTCTACGGCGTATCTTAGTTAAGATAAAACCTACTAATTACTAGCGCCTTACTACTACTAGTAAGGACTCCTATCTAATATAAAACAATTTATTAGGAATTATTAGACTTATAAACGGGCATATACCCCTAGGGATTAAACCCCTAGATAGTTATAACCACTGCCAATTTCTAAATGCCCTTAGTAGTATATTATAATAGACTTTAAATTATTCCTAAAGGACAAATATGGCTATAATATAGCCTTTATAGTAGTTAACCGACTAAGTAAGTAAGCTATTTCCCTCCTTTACTTTAAGACTATAACTATAAAAGATATAGTCTATATATATATTAACAACATTTACCGAATCTATAGCGCTTCTAAGTTAATTATCTCTAACTATAGACCTTAATTTATATTAGACTTTTAGGACAAATTCTACCGCATCCTTAGGATTAAGATTAAACTCTTTACTATATTTTACCCTTAGACTAATAGCCAAACCAAGATTATAAACTAGTACCTTAACTAGCAACTTCGCCCCTTTATTAATTACTACTAGGACAACTAGTTAGAACTATTGCCTATAATAGGCTACGTACAGCTTACGCTCCCTTATAATAGTATAGGAATATTACTATTTAAGTTACTCTATAGATATAAGCCATAAACATTCTGTAATTAGGATAGACCTATAGAACCTATAACGGCCTACAACCGCCTTAGCTATAAAGAGGCCTAGACATTTGCCAAGAGAATATATAGGGCCTATGAGACTGCTTAAGTAATTATAAAAAGGGTATAAAAGAAGAAAGAGACCGATGTAAACCAATATCGTTGCGAGGTAGACTTCTGAGTAGGAGATAAGGTATAGGTATTAATAAAAAACTAAAAGACCTAGAGGCCGAGCTATAAACTAGACTATTAAATAGCTAGCCCCTATAAAATTCTTAAGAAGAAAGGGTACTTTTTTAGGGCTAAGCTACTAGAGTTAATAAAGATCTACCCTGTTTTCTCTTTAGACTAACTATAGAAGGCCACGGACGACCCATTACCTAGATAGTATAATAATCCCCTATTGCTAATTTGGATTACAAAGGATAAGGAATAGAAAGTTAAAGAGATTTTAGCAGTTAAGAAAGACTATAGTACCTTAAAATAATATATAAGCTAGGTAGGTTACGATAAAGATCTAAAATAGTACCCCGCATTTAATTTTAAGTACTCTCCCTATAAGCTACAAGATTTCCACCTAGCCTACTTAGACCTCCCTAGACCACTATATAAACTAAATAACTGGATTAAATGCTAGGAGAAAGGGTTAGATAACTATAACAATCTAAATAACAATAAAGAACTTAGACAAAGCCTAAAGGCAGGCTTTTTTAGGAGGGGGGGTGATATAATGGTGCTAGAGCGCGTCACCTGCTACTTTCTGTTACGGACGCTTTAAGTACGATGTTACGACTACTTGGAGAAGAGTCGGAGGAAGCTAGTTGGTTGATAAGGGCACGGTCCGAGATGGAACCAGTGGAGCCATGTGATGAGGAATGGTAGCCGAGGTCACGTGATGTGATCTGTGTAATTTGTGTGATCTGTAAGATCTGTGACGGAGCGTACAGAGCAGACAGAGCAGATAGAGCAACGACTTTCTTAGGAGTACGGATGTGTATTTAAAGGACCACAGTCCCTACCTAGATAGTTCCTTTCCTTGTAGTGAATCTCAGAATACAATTAGAGTTAATCTATTAGGCAACCACTCCACCAGTTATTATTGTACTGTTATATTGTTGACTTCTTGTTTACCTACATACCTAGCCCATTAGCGAGTCTACCGTGGCATTTCCTATAAGGCTTCGTTACACTTTCTAGGCATTCTACTAAATTCTGCCAAATTCTACTAAGTTCTGCTATATTCTGCCGACACTACTTATAGAGCCAACTAATTAGGATTTTCCATCCCTGGGATAAAAAATCGCTATTAGTTCGCTTACTACTAGCGCCTTAGCAACCCCTTTATATCTTGCCAGTCTCTAATAAACTTCTTTTTCTCCTTAGCTTAGTATTCTTATATAGTAGCAATCTACAAGCTTCGGTTTAGAAGTATTTATACGAGCCCGTTACAAAAGCCCTGCTTAATAATTGGTACTACTTAATAGTACTTAGCGTTCTCCCATATAAATAGTGCACAATTCTATAGAGTAACGTTAGATCTTAGACAATAGTGCGCCTCCTTTTAATAGTCCTTAGGCGCTAAATACGTGCGTATAATAGTGTTGTATAGATTTATCTTAATATAGAACCACGTAGGTATACTAAGAAGCTAGTCCCAACTGTTAAAAGAATAACCTATATAGGCCTATTTCTATTTTACTAACCTAATATAATATATAGTAAGCTAGTTACTATAGGCAAGCTAGAGCTAATTAGTAAAGTTATTATATATAGAGCTATAGGGGTTATCCAGAGCCTAAAGTCTAAGCTAGTTAAAAAAGATATTCTTATAGACGCTATATATTCCCTAAATAATACCCTTATCTTCTATTATAGCACTAAACTACTAAAACTTAGTCTTTCTGGTGTTAATATAGTATATACTTAGTATCTAAGGGAAAAGATTACTTTTAGTAAAAACGCGCTCTACCCTATATAGATAAACCCCCTTTATTTCCAGTAAATAGACCATAGAGAGCAAAAGGACAGAAATAAACTATAAACTGGACATAGATAGGCGTTAGGGTTTCTTAATTTCTTATAGTCTTTTCTATTGTTTTCAAACTATCTATTAGTTGTTAGCAACCTAGTATTTTACTAGGAAATAGTAAACCACTAGTTTAGAGGTTTATAAACTACTAGGATATAGCTACTAGTACATATTAAGCTGCCTAAAAAGGATTTATGTATATAGAACTATAGCGCCATAGCCTAGAGGCTGAATGCGCAGTATTATACGTAGTATAATATAATAGATATAAAAATAAAATAAAAAACCCCCCCTTTATTACGTTAGCAATAAGGTAATAGCTAATCTTTACTATTAACTTATTTTTAATAAAGCTAGGTAACCAGAAGATATTATTAAGTTATAGCGGTTTTGTTAGATTATATATTAATTAGCATAGCCCAGATAAAGATAATTTTAGATAGAATATAATAGCAGCAGTTGTTAGCAAACGCATAACAGATATATAACTAAGTAATTTACCGCGTTTTATATCCTTAAAGTTTATATTATCGTATATAACCACTATTTATGGGTTATACGCTAGGGTCTTAAGATACCTCTATAAATATTAGCCCCTAAAGCAGTCTATAGGAGCCCTTTTAATTAGCTTAAGAGTTTATAGAAGTTTATAGGAGATAGATATAAGATAATTAATATACCTCTGCCTTCTTAGCAATACTATTTATAATATAATTTGCCGAATAATAGCTATAACATAGCCTAAAGCCAGATAGCGTTTTAAATACCCTTCTTTTCAACCTAGAGCCTATAAGTTAGATATCTATAAGTAAAGTAAAGAAATTAAACCGCTTCTTGGCTCTAAAAGAATAGATTATACTAGTAATAGTATACGCCCGCCTAACTAAAGTATTCTAACCCTTTGCCTTTTAACTTCCTACCTTCTAATCTGTAACCGACTACGGTACCCTACTAAACCACCACTGTTTTACCTGCGTATCGCCTACGTATTACTTACATATCACGCTGTTTTAGTTACGTATTAGTCTCCCCTTTTATTTATTTCCATACCTTTTTTATATATATATAGACACTCTAGAGCTACATTTTACAATTAAGTCATTTACTTAATTCTCCCACACTATAAGCTTATAGTTATAACCCTGGCTTGCACTACCTGCTAACCAATTAATCTATTATCTTATTTAAGAAGTCACTACTTCTACTACCTTTGCAGTGTCTTAAGCTTCTTTACCTATTAAACAAATAGACGATTAAACCTGACCAATAAACGTACCAGAACTTTCCAGAACAAATAGACAAATTAAATTATTAAAATAAGGTTTTACTAAGACGCTAACCTAGACCCTGCCTAAACTGTTAAAATTCTAAAAATAATAACTAATATAAACGAATCTTTATCTAAAATTAACCTTATTCTTAACAAGCCATCTAATTAGCTTCTATAGTTCTTTGTTATTTAAGATACTGCCAAAACTAATAAGGTATAGCAGTATATCAACCCATTAAAGAAGAAAGATGAGCTCCTAAAGCTAGAACCTTTAAAACGACCTATACCTACGGACGTACTTCCTGCAGCTATATTAATATCACAGCTAGACCAAACTTAGCTTACTATATATAACCAAATCTACGTAGAGTATAAGGACGATTAACGCATACACTAGAAGAAAGAGTAGGCTATAAGCGATATTAGCAATTATGTTGTTTGCATAATATTAGTATCCTACCTCCCTTTTATTAACGACCTTAATACGGTACACAAACGGCTTTAAGCACTTAAGAAAGCACTAGCCCCTACTATATTAGGTTAAAAGTATAACGTCCTTAACCAATACATGGCTTTTAAAGCCTATAACAAAAAGTAGAGTATTAAAAAATGGTTAAACAACTAGAGGAACGTCTATAAGCTTACAGAATAATTGGAGCTTTTAGACGTATAAGGTTTTAGGCCACACTACGATTTTGTATAAGTAATTAAACCTATCTCTTCTAGCTTTGTAGGAGCACTAGAAGTAGATCTTATTTAAAAAAAAACGGAAGGACAAAGAGGCCCTATCTATTATCGACCTTATTAAGGAATTTAAGGAGTACTACCGCATGCAGTAAGTATCGTCTACCTTAACTGCCAATAACTCTGCATTTGTAACTCTTTAAGGGAACGCAAATTCTAATTTTAATTCTAATTTAGACTTTAATAGCAGTTCTAATTCCAACAGCAATTCTAATTTAAATTTAAAATGGCACAAGAAATGCATATACGGCCTTATATATTAATTTAGTAACTGCTACTACATCGCCAAGTATAAGCGCCCTTAAGGATGGAGACTAAGGGCAGATGTCTAGAAGAAAGTAGATAAAACTATCTTATCTACGCCTTAGATTAAACGTATTATTAGCTAAATCTAAAAAAGAGGATAGAAAGCAAAGGAGAACAATCAAAAGAACACAGAATCTATAATTAATTTTAATTTTAAAACTCTAGCTTCTACCACACTAACTAGCTATACTGCCGTATTTAGTACTAGTTAAATTCCTTTTAACCTCCAGAATACCTAGATACTTAACCCTAGCGCAGATACCCATGTCTGCAATAATAAAGAAGACTTTACCTTCTCCTACCTAGTAGTAAAATACGACTACCTAATTACTAGTGGAAATTTTAAGAAATTTTAAGCCTTTAAAATAGTAACTATTACTATTAATACACCTACTAGGAAGTTAAAAATGAAGCTATCCTATATAGCACTAGTACCCACTATATTTCCAAATATTGTAGCACTCTTAAGAGCTACTAATAACGATATCCATTTTAACTTAGGATGAAACTTGCTATACTATCTAGCAACTGGCGAAATAGTATACTATGCGAAACGACTAAGGGGCTACTAGGCACTAATGCATAGAGAGCCTATAAGTACCCTAGATTTAACTTAATCGACCTTCTTAATAGGAAGATTTTAGCTAAGCCGAATGGCCTATAAACTAATTAGAGCTATAGCTATAAGATGGTATAAAATTCTTGGCCATATAGGACCTAATACTATTGCGCAGCTTCTAAAGCATGTTATTGGCATAGAGCTGACCGAATTTAAAACCAATAAATGAGCACCGCTTAAAATTAAATATAAAGTTTGCTTATTAGCAAAGTATATATAGTAGATCTCTTAAAGATAAGAACATAAATTTCCAGCTACTTAACCATTTAAACGGCTAGCATTTAATATTATCTACCTTGGAGTACCAGGGTATAACGGCAATAGATACGTTATGCATTTCTATTACATATATTTTAAATTTAACTTTATATTTACCTTTAAGAATAAAGACAAAGCTACTATCCTACTTACCATTTGTAAGACTTACCGTTTAATTAAAATATAATTCCGCTAAGACATTATCTTCTTTTAGAGCGATAATAAATAAGTATTTGGATAAACGGAAGACACCCTATAAGTATAGTGTGCAGATAAAGGCATTATCTTTAAATGCCGAGCATTGTATACTAAGGAATAAAATAGTAGAGCAGAATAATCTGGACGAACCCTTATAGAATGATTAAGATCTATATAGCTGGAAGTATCCTTACCCCTATTTTTAGGACCAGAAGCTTTCCTTGCTACTAGCTATACCCTTAATTAAACGCCGAATAAGCAACTAGGGTAGAAAACTCCATATAAGATCGTCTACGGTAAGCCGCCATTACTTACCTATATATATAAATACGGTTGCAAGACCTATACACTAAATAAATAGGTTAGAAAGGGAGATAAGCTAGCTTCTTATACATTAATTAGATACCTAGTTAGCTATAATTTAATAAATATCTATTAAATCTGGATTCTAAGCCTTTATAAAGTTATTTAAATTAGAGACGTTATATTTAATAAGACCTCGTTCTATAACCCCAAGGGTTAGAATATTAACTACCTACTAAGGGAAGCATTAGAAGACACTATCCAGACAATTAGTCTACTAGAACCTCTTTATAAAGATAAGTCTAAGGATAAATCTGTTCTATATAGACCTACCTTAAATATAAATTAAATGACTATATTAAGCGATTCGGTAGAGCCTTTAAAGGATATTAAGTAGTTACTAACTCCTAGTGTTACGGCGCTAGTGGAAAACAGTGGATTGTGGTGGATAGTCGCAGTTACGTAGCCAGACGATCGTATAAAACCTTAAGTGGCGCTACCCTTCTTCTCTTCTCCTTTCTCTAGCTTTGGATCCTCGTTTATAGACAATCCAATTATATAGGCTTGTATGCGTCCTTCTTGCTATGCTCGTGCCTTGATTAACTAAGTTGCTAATATTATCTAAAGCTCGTTACCACTCTTTCTTCCTAAGAAGGAACTTAAATATATCTATAAGACTATAAACAGAATAAGGACATAGAACAGGACCCTAAGGACCTTACTAGGACTATAAGGATAGGACAGAACTAAAAGAATATAAATAGAACGCGAAACCTAAGAATAGGACACGTATGGACTAGAACCCCTAGAAAATAAACAAATACCAGAAATTACCTAAAACCCCTACTACTATGCTAAAAAATACAGCAGTCGGCAAAGCCGCTATAGGACCCGCAAATACCTCTAATAGTAAAACAGTTGCTATTTTAACCCCCTAGGAAGAGCTTATAGTAGCTAATACTAAAATTAAACGGCTTTAAGAGCTGCTTAAAACTAGAGATACCCCTACGCCTAGTAATAGGTTATTGGACACCTAGAGGCTTGCTATAGTCCTTAAGGCCCTAGCCTAACGTATAGTATTAGTATTGTTGCGATCCGCAAAGGTTGTAGACCCCCTATTACTTATAGACGGAACTAACCCTATATTTAATAACTAGAGGCTTTAACTATAGGATAAGCTTAAAGTTAATATAGACCACTTTCCTAATACCCAAGCTAAAATAGCATATATCTTTGGCCGCACCAGCGGTGACGTATAGATATACCTACGTCCGTAATATGCCTAGAACTTAGCAGACCCCTTCCTCTCTAAAAAAGAGATAATTAACTACCTATCTTCTATTTATAAGAACCCCTTTAAAGTACAAAACGCCTGGCTTAATTATAAAAGCCTAAATATAAAAACGACAGAGACCTTTTTGGCCTTTTAGACCTACTTTCTATACCTAGCTAAATAGACTTAAATCCCCTAGGAAGATCTAATGCCAGACCTCTTTAATAAGCTTACCCTAGACCTACAGCACCATCGGCAAAATATGGTACCCTTTTAATGGCCTCAATGGTTGGTGGTTGACGCAATTGGCGCGCAGTTAAGGTCATTTAGCAACTCGACCGACTAGCCTATATCATGTTTTTTTTAACACGCAGCCTGCGCACAGCCTACGCGCAACCTGCGCGCAACCTACCAGTAATCTACGCATTTGGTAACCATAATTATATTTACCTCTTTTATACTAATAATATATTTTAAATAAATAAAAGCTACTTTAAAGCTATTTATAAGGCTAGTAAAATAAATATTATTATTTTAGATAATTTAATATAATATAGCGATGGTTCTCTTCTACCTGCCTACATCGCCTACCTGTCTGCATTGCCTACCTATCTACATCGCCTACCTATCTGCATCGCCTACCTATTTGCATCTGCCTACCTGTCTATATCTGCCTACCTATTAGCATCTGCCTACCTGTCTGCATCTGCTTGCCTATCTATATCTACTTACCTATCTGCATTGCCTACCTGTCTGCATTGCCTACCTATCTGCATTGCCTACCTGTCTGCATCGCCTACCTGTTTACATCTGCCTACCTGTCTATATCTGCCTACCTGTTAGCATCTACCTACCTGTCTGCATCTGCTTGCCTGTCTACATCTGCTTACCTGTCTGTATCTGCCTACCCGTCAGCATCTCCCTATTTGTGCCTACCTGTCTGTGCTACCTTGATTCGATCAATCAATCGAATCGTTTATAGTGCTCGCTGGCTAGTCGTTGTCGTCTGGCTCTGGCAACGGTCATCTGGTTCTAGCAACGGTCGTCTAGCTCTGGCGACAGTCGTCTAGTTCTGGCGACGGTCATCTGGTTCTGGTAACGGTCGTCTGGTTCTGGCGACGGTCGTCTGGTTCTAGCGACGGTCGTCTGGTTCTGGCGACGGTCATCTAGCTCTGGCGACGGTCGTCTGGTTCTAGCGACGGTCGTCTGGTTCTGGCGACGGTCATCTAGCTCTGGCGACGGTCGTCTGGTTCTAGCGACGGTCGTCTAGCTCTGGCGACAGTCGTCTGGTTCTGGCGACGGTCGTCTGGCTCTGGCGACGGTCGTCTGGTTTTGGCGACAGTCGTCTGACTCTGGAGACGGTCGTCTGGTTCTGGCGACGGTCGTCTGGCTCTAGCGACGGTCGTCTGGTTCTGGCGACGGTCGTCTGGTTCTAGCGACAGTTGTCTGGCTCTGGCGATAGTCGTCTGGCTCTGG
>Ga0307507_10000392_pt1 | contig 90759 bp, 15 predicted proteins | sample 7_EM_MG_FD_207223 | JGI IMG/M metagenome (GOLD analysis project Ga0307507, IMG submission 207223) | Populus trichocarpa ectomycorrhiza microbial communities from riparian zone in the Pacific Northwest, United States - 7_EM | ecosystem: Host-associated > Plants > Roots > Unclassified | place...
TTTACTATGCAACTTTAATAGAGGCTGTAGAGCATATATAAAAGTCTAAATTTAAATTATTAAAATTTATTATTAAGTGGTTGTTAAGATATTAAAGTGTGATTTTTCCATTTTTTGGTGTGTTTTAGAAGTGATCAGCTCACCCGTTTGACCAGCTTACCCGTGAAATACGTTAGTACTTTATAACTATAAAGCAATTAATACAGCGCCAAATTCGTTAGGCTGAATACCTCTTATAATTTAACTTTAAGATTATATACCAACTGGGTAAACTTAATTAAAAACCTAATATATTAATATAATAATTATAAGACCTACCTATAAATACTTTAGATAAACGGATTATAAATTAATTATAGATTTTACTACCCCCTAAATATTTTAAAAAGCTATATCCTATATTCTTAAATATAGAACTTAATAGAAATAAATTAGAAATTAATAAATAGGAAATAGAAATTAATAAGCTAATAGAATATAAATATAAGAATAATATATAGATAATAGATATAATAAAAGCAATTTAAATAGGAAAACAATAGTATAAGGATATTACACTTGCTAAATACGAAATTTAAAATAATTAATTATACTATTAATAGAAGATAGTAGTTCTAAATTCTAAACCTTTATAATTTAAGATACTTAAATTTATATGTAACTCCCCTATAGTAGGGCATTCTAGCTATATAAAGACCTATAAGATTATTTAATAAGTATACTACTAGCCTATGATACACAAATATATACAAATATACGTTTAAGTATATAGGATGTGCGTATGTAGAAAGACCTCTTATATAAAAAAGCAAGGAGTACTTTAACAGCTACTAATTCTAATATAAAGATAGCGTAATATTTTAATTAACTTTATAGTTACTTAACAGTAATAGATTTATAAATATTATAGTAGTTATTAACTATCTTATAAAAATGTAATATATAATACCTATAGACTTAATTAACACAATATTAGTAGCTAAATATTTTATTAAGTATATCTTTAAGCTATATAAACTTTTTAACTTAATATTATCCAACTATAGACGCTAGTTTATTTTAGACTTCTAGTAAGCTCTATATAAACAATTAAGTATCTAAATATAACTCTTAATTGTATTTTATTTAGAGATAGATAGTTAAACTAAAATTATAAACGCGATTATAGAATAATACCTATAAATGTACTGCTTTTACCTATAAAATAACTGGGAAAAATAGCTGCCTTTAGCTAAGTTTACTATAAATAATATAATAAATATATTAACAGGCGTAACACTATTCTACGCGACCTACAGATAAGACCCTTGATTTAGATTTAAACTATAACCTAAAATTAATATAATAGGACCTATAATTAAACAGATCCAGTTAATTAACGCATATAACTTTACTAATTAAATAAAGCAGTTAACGGAACTATTATAAAGTTAATTAATATATGCTTAAATGGTATAGGAATAGTATACAAATAAAGGACAAGCTCCCGCATAGAACTTTAAAGAAAGTAATATGGTTTACCTAAATACATAAAACCTACAGACTTAACGGCCCTTAAAGAAACTTAATTAGAAGTTTGCGGGCCTATTCTAAATTAAAAAAAAACTAAGCCTATACGCCTATAAGCTTAAACTGCCGACTAAGATAAAAATGCACCTAATGTTTTATATAAGCTTATTACAACCTTTAAAAGATAGTCTTATAACTTATAAAGTGCCACTACTACCTTCTATAATTGTTAACAATAGCAACAGTTTATACTTTATTAACTTAATTAATAATATATAATAGAAAACACAATCTAAATAATTTAAACTTTTTATTAAGTGGGAAGGATATAAGACATAAACCTAGGAAACCTATAAACAGATTAAGGCCAACGCGCCTTCCCTAGTAAAAGAATTTTATAAAAACCATCCTTTATGGCCTGCTTTGGCTAAATAGACACAATATAAAGGCAAATAATTGCCACCTAATATAAATACATAAAACACAATGGTAGGAAACTCAAAATTAAAAAGAACTTAAAATATATTATAACGTTTATAATACGGTTATATAATATATAAGATGTTAAGGAACTTTAACTGGTGGTTAAAGTTGTCTAATTAGTTAGATTTGCCTTACTAAGACCTACTATAAAAATATTAGTTCTGCTTACCGCCTTAACTAAGCTAATAGTAATTTTCCATCCTAGGGATGGAAAATCCTAATTAGTCTATTTAATAATTAGAATTAGCAGAACGCTATACTACTGCTACTACTAACATAAATACACGAAAACGCAATAAGTAATAAGTCTTAACTAAAATTAAATTATTTAGACCTTTAGTTAAAGGGGAGGGGGGTACCATAATGGGACTAGCCTAGTTATAGTAGGAATGTCTCAGTAAAACACTTAATAGATAAATTCCAACGCTTTAATTAAATTAAATTAAATTATACCGAAATCCGTTAAAGACCGCGTGCGCATATACGCATATATTGACCACTAAAACCCCTAACTGTTTAATTATAAGATTCTTTCATTATTCCTTTCTCTTCTTTATATAACTTCTTGTACTCTACTAGAGCTATATACCCTTAGATTTAGATAGAATTTATATTGTTCCTTTAAATCTTCCCCAAAGTCTCTTCGCGCCCTTATAAACGGTTACCTTTAAAAGCTGAAAGCTTAACTATATGTCCACGGAGACCTATAGATTACTAAAGAAGAGACCTATACAGCAACACTAGCTGCTTAAATATTCCATACCCTTATGGCTATAGCAGCCGCATTTAATTTGGAGATTTAACAGTATAACGCTATAAACGCATTTACAAATGCGAGGCTAGTTAAGCTAGTCTACTACTGCTACCTAGAAGGCTTTAATTAAAATGGATATATCCTAGAGCTACTTATGGCGATATATGGATTAAAAATCCCACCACTACTTTGGTATAAAGAGCTTACTAATATACTGGCCAAATTTAGATTAAAGCCCATCCTAGGTACTAACTGCCTATTTACCAATAAACGACTTATTGTCTTCTTTTACGTAGACAATATTACTGTTTTATTTGCCAAAAAGGACCTCTTAAGACTATAGGAATTTAAAGCCAAACTGCTACACTAATACGAGATCTGAGCACTAGGAGACCTACAGTAGTTCCTAGAAATTTGTATTAAACAAAATCGACTAACTTGAAAGATCTGGCTCTGCTAAGACTCCTACATCAAAACATAGCTAGTTAATTCAATATTCAGCCAGAAAGGTTCCCTAAAGCACCACTACCTACTAAAGAACTAATTCTATCCAATTAGCAGACGCAGACAAATCCTTAAAGAATATTGGCTTATTAGCAATAAGTCGGTTCCCTTGCACACCTTGCCGTATTTAAAAGACCTAATATTATAAAGACGCATTCTAAGCTGGCTAAATTCCTTACTAATCCAAATTAAAAATACCTTAACGTAGCTAATTAAGCTATTGCCTACTGCCTGGAAACAAAATCGATAGCTATTAAATACTCTAGCGAAGTATTTAGAGCCTATATCTACTTTAGAAACCCTAAAGGAGAAGATATTACCTTTTACGGAGTATCTAACGCGGCATTTACGGACAATAGAGAGACTAGATGGAGCTTTTAAGAATACCTTCATATTCTATTTAGAAGACTAATTAATTAAAAGGCAACCCTATAATAATTAGTGACTTACTTAACTACTAAAGTTAAGCTTCTCTCCCTGTCTATGGCTGCTGTTAAGATTATCTAGTGGCAGCGTTTCTTTAAGGCAATCGGCTTTAATTTAGAACGCAAATTTACCCTACTTTGCGACAATATGCAAACCGTATAGCTCCTAAGGTAGGATATACTAAAGCTTAATACCAAGCTATAATATATTAACGTCTATTAGCACTGGCTTAGACAGGAAGTCCAAGACAAAAAGATTAACGTATAATGGGTCCCTATAGACAAGATGCCTACCGACGGCCTTACTAAAATCTTACCCCGTTAAAAGCACGAAGCATAGATAAAGCAATTAAATTTGGTAGATATTTAATATTAAATTGCTACTATATCATCTAACAAAAACTCTTAAACATTATTCTACTCCTAAATTGTATCTAAAATTCCTATTTTAGTATAGTCTCTACCTTTATTTTTATTTTCTATAGCTTTAACTACATTGTTAAATCTAGGGGTGTATATAAATAACTACTAGTACACCGCCAGAATACCAATCTGACTCGCCTATATATTAACTCGCTCATCAACTCAGTTACTAACTCAGTCACTGACTTAATTAATTACCCCTTTGTTACCTACACCTTTTATATATATATTCTACCTAATTTCCATAGATTTAGAATTAAGTCGTTAATACAATTTTTTACACTGCAAAGCTTATATTAGTATATAGCCTAGAGATTTATATACTACTAGTATATAGCTATTAATATATATTAAGCTATTTAGAAAGGATTTATATATATATAACTATAGCGCTATAGCTTAGAGGCTATATATGTAGTATTATATATAGTATAATGCCTCTACTAGACAGTCTAGACCCAGAGAAACACTATATCCTTGCCATACAAGAGCCGTATTACAATAACTACACACAATCAACATACTGCCCCCGAGGATTCCAACTCCTATACAAACCAAAAGCAGCCATACGCGTGTGCTTTATAATCAGTAAGGCTATCAGCCTATCCTCGTGGTTATAGCAGGCAGTTAACCCAGATATTACAGTTATAATAATCTAGATATATAGGGGACCGGTATAAATTATTAATGTATATAACCCTAGGGTTAAAGGAGTCCCACAAATAGAGAATATTATATTGGCAATAAGCTTACTAGAAACTAAAGGCACGGAGTCCATCCTATTAGGAGATATAAACCTCTACCACCCGTAGTAGGGGGGTATCTATATTACTGCTAAATAATAGGCAGAGTGCCTACTAAAAGCTATAGACATCTAGGGCCTTAAACTGGCTACCCCCCTAGGAGCAATTATATAGCAATAAGGCACCGCCAGAAGTATAATTAACCTCACATTTATAGATGAATGCCTATACTAGAGACTTGAAAGGTATAACCCTAAAGAAGAATGGGTACTCGCCTTAGACTATATTCCCATCTAGATACAGCTAGATCTGGATATTAAGGCGCAATTAAATAATAAAAGATACGCAATAAGGAAGCTTAAGACAGACAGTTTCCTTAATATAGTTAAATAATAACTTTAAGACCTAAAAGAAATCCACCCAATACCAAATAAGCGAGGCTTAGTGGCTACTCCTAAGGAAATTAACCAAAGACTAGAAAGGATTTAGGCAGCGATTAAAAATGGGCTAGAAGAGCACTGCCCAGTCTTAAAACTAGGCCCCTATATATAATATGTGTGGTCCACATAATGCGCGGTTCTTATAGCCAGCTAATAACGAGTAAGAAGGAAATATATAAGTAGCCATAACCTTAAAGATAAGAGATAATATAAAGACATAAGAAACTAGTTAAAGAATACCCTAAAAAAAGAACCAAGGAATAATTGGAGACGGTTTAAAAACGAGCACACTTTTAACCCAAGCCTCCCCTATAATAAGGGCCTTTGGGCTATAGCAAAATAGGTAAAGAAAAAGGTAGGGCGCCTAGTAGAGGACTTATACCTACAGCCTCTATAAAGAGTAGGGAAATTATAGGCCATTAATAATAATAATAAGAAGGCAAAGATTCTTATAGAAAGGTTCTTCCCCTAACTAGCTCTAGCTAACCTTAGTAATATTATAGATAAAATACAGGTGACTTGCCTATGGGTTAACAGCGACATAATAATAGAGGAAATGGCTAGAAATATTAGCCGCCTTTTAAATAATATAGCACTAGGACCAGATGGGATTTTAAATAAGGCTTTAAAGACCTATAGATCACTTATAGCACCTTAGCTTGTAGATATAGCTAGAGCATACTTTACTATAGAATACTACCTATAACTCGGCAAAGCTATAACAACGGTTATTTTATAAAAAGAAGGTAAAGTAGACTACTTAACCCTAAGAAGCTACCGCCCTATTGCCTTAGAAAACACTCTTAACAAGATCTTAGAAAGAGTAATAGTGGACCATATAGTAGATATAGCTAAGAAATATACCCTACTACCATAAAGTTAAATAGGGGCAAAAAAGGACCGCTTAACACTATTAGCACTTACGCTACTTACTACCACTATTAAATCCGTATAGGCGATGCGAAGGGACTTTATAGTATTAATGCTTAGCCTAGATATTAGCGGTGCCTATAATAATGTACCCTATAAGCGCCTCCTATATATCCTTAGGGTAAAGGGCTTTCTAGAATAGATTGTATAATTTATTTAAGGGTTTATAGGCTAGAAAGAAATATTATTAGTCTTTAGTAGATACTAGAGCCCTCCTATTATACTTATAATAGAAATACTACAAGGATTACCCCTCTTGTCTATACTTTTCCTCTTCTTTATAAGTAACCTGCTTAACTCTTTTAAGGAAGGGGCGACCTAGGGAATAGGCTTTATTAACGATATAAACCTAATTATATATGGGCCAATAGCTGTAGAGAATTATAGAATACTAGAGAGAGCCTATAATATCTATATAGAATGGGTAAGATAATATAGAGTCTAATTTTTACTAGAGAAATACTAGCTAATCCATTTTATAAGAAAATGTAACTAATCTGCAGATCTCTAGTATATAATTTATATTTAAGGCTTTAGGGGTTAACCAGTTTAGGGCCTAAGGGTATTAGGAGTATGGGTAGATAGCAAGCTCTGGTGGAGCGCATATATAGCGCAAGCGGCCTATAAGGGCCAAGTATAGTATATTGCATTATTTAGGATTGTTAATTCTATATAGGGTCCATGCTTCTAGAGGTCACGCCTACTATATACAGCAGTTATCCAGCCAACCATAACGTATAGATCTAGTATTTGGGCCATTGGAGAAACTAAGAAAGGCCCCCCTAAATTACTCCTTAAACCACTTTAAAAAATCTAAACAGCCTGCCTTTAGAGCATAATGGGCGGGTATAAGCGTATAGCCACGGCACTGCTTAAGAAGGAAACCAATATTCCCCCCCTATAACTATATATTAAAGCTGCTGCTATATAAAGAGTGTAAAATAAAAGCAACTCTAATGTTATAAAGTATATTAAAATACGCCTAAATAAACTATGGAGGGACCTTAGGGCGCCCTATAGGAGAATAAACCAACAACCCTAAAGTAGGGAAGATATATTAGAGAAACAGGCAAAGAAAGTAGAAGAAGAATGGTACTATATTAGGGCCCAGGCCCATATAAAGGAGGAAGGGAAACGCGTAAGAGGCTAGTAAAGATAATAGTAAGAGAGAGAAAGGAGCTAAAGTAGAGTATAAAAGAACGCTAGGAAATTATCTACTATAATATAATACTGGTTAGACTAACGCTAGAGAGGTATGTAGGAGTTAAAGGTATAGAGGCTGACTTAGGCAAGAGGAACCTAAGTTGTAGCATAGTTAATGCTATAGGAGGTAAACACTTAAGGGCTTTAAAAAGGCCTAATAAAGGCAGAAAATATAATAGCAATACTCTTAAGAACAGGAATAATAGGACTAAAAAATTGGCTCTACTGGGTAGGTGTCCTAGTAGGTAGCCTAAGATATAAATATAGCTAGCTAAAATAGACACCAAAACACGTAATACTACTATGCCCCTTACGCACTAACTAAGAAGTAATACTTTTAGTAGCTGGCACAGAGAACTATAATACACTACTTTTAATATAAAAAGGTCTTAAGGCGGTTTCCCAGTGGCTTATTAGCCAAAATGTGCTAGACCGGTTTTGGGTTGTAAAGGAAATGGCAATAGAAGGCAAAGGGGCAAGCAATAGGCGCCCCCTATTAACTCTATAGTAGTAGAGTAAAGTTTGTAATACTAGCGCGTCCGTAGGCTTATTATGGCAGCAGTGGTTCTTAAGGAGGTCAAAAAGTAAGGTAGTAGAGCACTATAGGCGACTTGTAGGCGCTAAGTAGGCAAGTTTTAAAAGGCGGGGAGATGGATTACGGGGTTTTCTTAAGTAGAGTTTTCTCCCTATATATATATAAGGAGTAGTCCGCGTGGGCCCAATAGGGATTTAAATTGGACATTAAGCAATAAATAATTATTATTAATTATATATAGTATAATATAATAGATATAAAAATAAAAACGGACCTATAATCCCTATTGTAGATATATTTCTCTTTATAGTAAAATTTAGAATATAATTAGAGTTAATTTTATTAATTATTGTTTCCTATATATCTAACCTATTTGCTAAGCCATTGTAGTATTTCCTATAAGCTTCTATAACAATTTACGGCTTAAGTTCTTTATTTATTAGTTCTTAAGGGTAATATAGTCTATAGGTAAGCGGCCCGTATAGGTAAGCGGCCCACCTTAAAACCCTACCGAAAATTGGAAAATCACACCTTAATATCTTAACAACTACCTAATAATAAATTCTAATAATTTGGATTTAGACTTTTATATATACTCTACAGCTTTTATTAAAGTTGTATCGTAAATAGATTAATAGTTTTTAAGATATTATAATTTAGAGGCTAAAACAAAGCCGAAATAAGGCCAAAATACGATATCTTAAAAACTACCAACCTATTTACAATGCAACTTTAATAAAAGCTGTAAATTATATATAAAAGTCTAAATCCAAATTATCAGAATTTATTATAAAGTGGTTGTTAAGATATTAAGGTGTGATTTTTCCAATTTTTGGTAGGATTTTGAGGTGGGCCGCTTACCCATGCGGGTCGCTTACCTATAGACTACGTTATATAGAATTGGGTAATATTAAGGTCTATAGGGTCGTATATAAGATTTTTATACTTTATAAGAGTATTATATTTCGAGGTATATAAAGAGATTATAGAGTTTTAGACGTAAGGTATAGTTGGTTTTAGAGAACGAGTCTATTTATTATAATAAAAGTCTTTATTAATTTGTTAATATATTATAGTAACTTATATAAATCCTTTGCGCAAGAAAAATCTAAGAGGTTTTTCAATTTGTCAATCGTATTTATAAGTAGGCCACACTGAATAAGAAATTTTTGGAGATTAAAAGCAGGCGGGAGTCCCGTTACAGCCGCACTGCTAGCACTGCACCAAAACGTGGTTCTATCGCGCTAAATCGCCGTTTTATACCAGCAGAAGAAGAGAGTCTTAAGCAGTGGATCCTATTAATGGACCGACGCGGTATGTCGCCGAGAATCGCGACTGTGTGGTAGATAGCCAATATTATAGTTGCCCAGCACGCTAGATCCACTATCCTAAAACTTATCAGCCAGTATTGGGTATAGAATTATATTAAACGCTACGACAACCTAAAATTATAGTATAACCGTAAGTATAACTATTAACGGGCTAAATACGAGGATCCTATACTTATTTAGGGCTAGTTTAAACGCGTTTAAGATATAAAAATATAATATAGGATTCTTAATAAGGATACCTAGAATTTTAATAAAACTGGCTTCTAAATAGGTGTTATTGTAACTGTAAAAGTTGTTACTAAAACTAACCGTGCTAGCCGGCCTAAAATAGTACAGCTAGGCGATTAAGAATGGGTTATAATTATTAAAGCTGTTAATGCCCTAGGGGTCGCAATTCCATCGCTTATTATCTTTAAGGTAGTAATATACTAGGCTGCCTAGTATAAGGACGATATTATACTATATAACTGGTTAATTAGTATTAGCAAAAATGGCTAGACAATAAATAAAATTGGCCTAATATGGCCATCTTATTTCTATAAGCATATAAAGAATTACGCGGTTGGCACGCATCAGCTGCTAGTACTAGATGGCTATAACAGCTATATATTGCCTAAATTTAATCGGTTTTGCCTAGATTATTAAATAGTAGTCCTCTATATACTAGCGTATTTATTATATCTACTGCAGCCGCTAGATATAGGCTGTTTTTTAATCCTTAAGCAATTATATAGACGCCTCGTTAAATAGATAATGGTCTGTAATATTAACTATATTAATAAACGCAAATTTATACCTCTTTATAGGTAGGCTAGGCAGGCAGCACTATATTAGAATAATATATAGGTAGGATTTGTAGCTACTATCCTAGTTCTATATAGCCCTAATTATGTATTAGCATAGCTGCACACCAAATACTAGATACTATTACCCTAACGTCCGTAATTAAATATATCTTAGGCAGCCGAAACACCCTATAATATTGCTAAACTATAACAGTAGATAGTTCTACTAAGGCGCTATCTTAAACGGCGTATATATAGACTACTAAGTCCAATAGAACAAGCCCTTAGCTAGCTTATTAAAGGGTGCGAAATAGTAATGTTAAGCGCTATCTTATTTACAAGTGAAAATAAGAAGCTACGCGTAGAAAACCAACGCTAAAAAAGGAAGAAGGTAAAGCGGCGCACGTATATAGCTAGTGGGGGTATTTTATTAGGAGTAGAAGGGGCCTCTTATATACAAGCTGCCTAAAAAGGGGCAGCAGAGGGGGCAGCAGAGGTAGTAGCCGAGCGACCGCAACGGGTAGTATGTAAATGCAGCATATACAAATCAATAGAATATACTGCGCATACGTGCCCTAGATGGCAATTAACTAGCTAGTAGATTGCTATGTTAAATATAATTATTTGTTATAGTACGTGCCGACTGTTGTCAGATAATTCAGATAGAGGGGTTCATTGATGCAATGGGTTGATTGATTAATGATCTTGACTTAATCGTTAATTGATATCGATGTTTTAACCTAGGGCCCCTGGGGCTCTATGAAGAGATTTACGATGCACATGACCCATACACGTGACTCGTGTACGTGTCCCACGCCTTAGAGAATACAGATTATCTAACACACCCCCTTAGCTTCGAGCTCTTTGAGGTCAAAGCTAACCACCTTCTCGTGCCTGTTAATGTGTTAATTGAACCATAATCTCATCTAAATCCTTCCTTCTCGCCCTAGCCTTCTCCCTTAGGTCCTCTAGTTGCTTCTTCTTATCCAGCCGCTCCTTAATATCCACTATTCCGACTAGGTTAACAAAGTTCTAAAACCTCTACTTAGGCAGGGCCTTTGTAAGTCCATTAGTAATTATCTCCTTTATTACTATCCATTAAAATACCACTTATCTTATTGCGTATTCTTAACGCAATAAGTGTTAATAGATATTAACATATTAGAGCTTTGTAATTAGCTTTGCCGTGTCTTTTATAATTAGTTAGGGTGTCTGGGTATTGTCACAGTTAATAATTAAGGGCTCGTTTAGCTATAACGTTATTGCTTTAAATATCCTGCTAGTAAAGATAGCTTCTTTTACTGTCTAAGATAGGGCTAATAACTTGGCTTCTATGCTTAACGTCGTAACTATACCCTACTTATTTACCCTCTAGGCAATTGGTCCTCTAAATAGCTTTATAATATATCCTTGCAAGCTCTTTCTGTTAACGGAATTGTCTGCAAATAATGTATCGCTAGCACAGATAAATAATTGCGCTTTACCTCTACTGTCTCTTCTATTATCTTATCCTTTATTACATATTCCTTTATCTCTCCCTCTACTATTTGTTCCTTCCTTATTTCCTCCATAGTAGATTGCTCTGCTCCTTATGCTATATACGCACTAGTCTCTAATATAGCATCGTAGAAGCTGCTTCTCTTAGTAGGGATATAGAACGGACTAGTAGGTCTGTATTAGGGGATAGACGCGTTAGACGGATTAATCGGTAATTAGTAGGGAGGAGTTTAGATTCTGCTATAGGAGTGTCTAGAAGACGCCCTTTTAAGATCTATCTTATACTAGTTAGCTATCTTCTTAATATAGGCTTCCTGGGATAGCCATAGGAGTCTCTAGCTATAATTATATAGTATATGGATTCCTAGGAACTATTTTAGTTCACTAAGGGTACTTATTTGGTATTCCTTGCTCAGCTCCTTAATTGCTTCTTAAGCTTTCTTCTTATCTGTCTTTTAGTAGTAGAAGACAATATTATTAATAAACAACTTTATTAAGATTATAATGGACAATTACGTTATCTGCATCTTTCTGTGTCGTCTCTAGGTCGAATTTTACGGGAATGGCCATTAGGGTCTAGTATGTCGTACTTGCCAATACAGTAGCTTTTGTAGGTAGGTCTTATTAAGCTAAGGATCTACTATCCCATTGCGTGCTTTTTTAATAATTATACCTCCTAAGCGTTTGGCGGTACTATTCTAAGCTTAGGTATATAGTGCTGAAGGCTTAAATATAATCCCTTGGCATTTCCTTAAAGTCAGTTAATCAGGAGGTTAAGATAGGGTTTATTAATATTCTATTTCAAGAACCTTTGTAAGACCTAACGCTTAATTTTAGCAAGAATGTTAAAGGCTTATAGGTCCTGGATGACCTAGACGTAGATGCCATAGTCTTGCATTACCTTTTAAATCTAGACAAACGTCTCTTAACAATATTCTGCGCTTCTATTGGCGGCGTAGCAGTTGGCTTTTATTAAACGCTAATAGACTTCTTAGTTGGACGTATTTAATAGTCTGTTGTCCTAGTAGTACCCTTATTTTTAAAGTAGACGGAACAACACTAGATTTGTGTTAAAGTCTATATAAAAGGTAACATCCTTAAGATATAGGATTTCCTTACTCTTTTTAACTATCTCCTAACTCTTATCCTATTGTTATTAAGCTTTATCTTCTTATTTTTTAAGTCTGATTTTGGCAACTAGATTAGCAAAATCCTTATTCTGTTCTACCTTCCTTAGTGCCTTTTTAATATAAGCATCTTCGATTGTGACTCCTACAGGTCTCTTATCTTTAAATAAACACTAATAGTCCTAAATGGAGTGTCCTCTTCTTTCGCACGCTAAGTACTTAGGTGTTAACTTCTTTTAGAATATTTCCTTAACCAGTAACCCGGCTCTCTTTAAGCAGCTAGTGCATACTAAGGCCTTTCCTTTTTATAAACCTTTAGTAGTAGAGTAATCCTTAATGGCTTGCTCTGTAAAGTCTATGTTAAAGGTACTCCCTCTTATAGTAGTATTAGCTTTCTCTAAGGGTCTTTTAAGTCCTTCTTGCAGCTCCTTTACTACTCTATAGTATTTAGAAGATCTTAACTTCTAAGGGTTATTTAACTTAGTAGTATACTTTATACAGTAGGTATTACTAAAAGGTTAAATAACTTCTGCTAAATCTTAAAGCCAGATTCTATCGGATATTTAAGGGATCTTATACTTCTCTTCTAGTAATATTATATGTTCCCATTAATCTAGCCATTGGTTTAATTTTAATAAGTATTTAAACCCCTTAAGGGCTTCTGTGTACTGGTGTTATACCTTCTTTCTAATAAATGATAAGGTAGGTTCTATATTCTCTTTTAGCTGGGATAGCCATTCTTTAATAGTTAAGGAAGGGTTAAGTAGTAGCTTCTTCTAAATTAATACTATAGACGTAATCTGGGTGCGGATCTATTGAAGATAATCTTCCTGTCTTAGGAAATACTTTATATCCTGGTTATAGTATTGTCTGCTGTTCTTGTACACTTTCTGTTAATTTGTTGAGAGCTATGTATATAAGGTTGCATCCTCGTTGAAATCTGTGACCTTTAGATAAGGTGGTTTTTTAAGTAGACCTTCTTAAGGTGCTTCTGTGGCTGGGTTAACGTGGGCCCAAATTTGCTGATCTACGAGGGCTCGGAGTTGCTATAGCCATTGCTCCCAGTCTTCTGGCTTATTGAGGATGATCGTCGTCAACGAACTCGTCGGTGGAGTCATTTGACTGATAGGCAAAGGAGGAATTGAGATGGAATTTTTTGTTGTCGGGATCGTCCTTGTCAGGATCATCCTTGTCATCAGAATCGTCCTTTGACGATTAAGACGGAATCTCATGGAATCTCGTGGAATCTCGTGTCAGAATCGTCCTGTGACACTTGAGGTAGGATTTCTGTCAGAGTCTGCGTCTTGACGATGAGGTGTCAGAGTCTGACGATGAGGTAGAATTTCTTCAAATGATTGAGTAATAGCTGAATAGCTTCTTAAGTCGGCGGACCGGGCTCATAACTGTCAGATAATTCAGATAGAGGGGTTCATTGATGCAATAGGTTAATTGATTGATAATCTTGACTTGATCGTTGATTGATGTCCATGTTTTGACCTAGGGCCCCTGGGGCTCTATGAAGAGATTTACGATGCACGTGCCCCGTGCACGTGACTTGTGCACGTGTCCCACGCCTTAGAGAATACAGATTATCTGACAACTGTCAAGGTACGAGGTACAAGGTAACTGTATATAATTAATGTTATATAAAGATTTATATATAGAAGATAAGGTAGATATATATATGCGTCGCTTAGGGGTTAGGTCCGTGCTTATGTATATGCGTATACGTAGACCTACGGAGGATAAATTATCCTATCTGACCGGGCGGATAATAATCTTATCTAAGGATAACCCAGATATTGAATAATATCCAGATAGTATCTAGATATCCGCAAAATCTTAACTACAAACTATACCTTTACCCCCTATTATATAACGTTATAAATATGGCTAGTACTAGCAAAATTTACTCTAAAAACTTTAATATTAATAATTCCTTTAAAGTTAATATACTTTCTACCCTTTTAAGCGGCGTTAAGACCAAAGCTGACACTGGTTTAATTCTAACTACTTATACAACATAGATCTTAAGATAAGTCTTCTTAATTTATAAATATACTTATATGGCAATAAAGGAAGAAAAGGCTTATATAAGGAAATGCTACTTTTATAAATACTATCCTTCTTAAAACCCAAAAGGATACTATTCCTTAACCATTGGATTATAAGGCTATCTTAAAATATATAATATTAAATAGAATTTAGTAGAGAATTAGAAGTGTATAATAGTAAAAGATTAGGGGGAGAGATCTCTTTTAGAACTATATTAAAAGCTTTTAGTAAGAGGAGAAGTTTAAGGTCTTAAGGGTAAGGTTCTAAAGTATATAGTATATTAAAATACTATAAAGCAAGCACTTCTGGATCTAATTATTGTATAACAGCTTTCCATCTTATATATAGAATGGCCAGAATTTTATACTTTTATAAAAGCATTAAATTAAGAAGTACCCTTAATTATCCCTATATACCATTTAATAATTATAGCCTGGATTCTTAAATACTTTAATCTATAAAAATAAATATTTACCTTACCGTGGATATCTAGACCTCTTTAAGTTATTCCCTTTTTCTTAAAATCTATACTAGCTTTATTAATATCTAGGATAAATATCAGAACCCCTTAATTACCTTTTATACAGTATTTAGTTAGAGTAGTATAGATTAATAGGAGGCACTGTATCTGGTTCTTATTAAGTATAGTATTAAAATAAAGATTGGAGCTCTTATTAGCGATAATACTAAATTAAATAATATTCTCTATTATATAATTGGCTAATAGCTTAGCCTTAAGTATAAAATTAACTAGATTATAATATATTAAAGAATTTGCTATTAGGGGCATGTTATTAATTTTATTATTTAAGCCTTTTTATTTAGTTTTAAATTTTTTTTTATAGATTTATATAATAAAGAGGATAATGAATAGAACGAAGAAGAAGAGAAAGAAGAAGAAGTTATATAGTAAGTACTACTGCTAGTTAAAAGAAAGAAAAAGAAGGATAAAGAATTAGAGCTAGCATTAAATAAAAAGTATAAAAGAGGTTAAAATATTTAAAATATTATGGGGCCGATGGGAAAGCTTTATAACTATATCGTTTATATCTGCAGCTTAGCTAACTATATAACATAGTTTATTAAATATACTAGTAAAATAGTTCCTTTTAATAATGCATAAGATAGAATAGCTGGTTTTTTATACTATATATAGCTTTAAAGAATAAAGTAAAGGCTAGGCTTTAACTCTGTATAAAGCACTATAAGAATAACTTAAAAGATAATATCCTCTTAATAAGCGAATGGATATATCTTTATACAATTTATAATTTTCTTTAGTCTTTCTATAAAGTAACTCTATTTCTTTAATAAGATTATATAATACTAAAGAGGGTTCTAAAACTAGTTAATATTCTTAAGGATATAATATAAACCGCATTAGTATATTATACAATACTCTTAATATTTCTTTAGCTAACTTTCTTATAGGTAATAGCTACTAAGGCTAAGAATAAGTTTATTACCCCTAAACTCTAACGTGCTAAGAAAAAGCTTATAAAGTATATTAAGAAGCTAGATAATTCTCCCTACTATCTAGTGGCATAAGTTCTTAACCTAGAGTATTATACGGCTTTCTTAAAAGATTAGAATAATTATATTACTATTAAAGAAGAAAAGAAGCTTTTTAGCATATACAAGCTCTAGGAGAGATTCTGCGAGAAAGTAATACTTTAGGTTTAACTATATTATACATAACTAAGAAAACTTAAAAGTCGTTTTTAGAGTTTAAAGAAAACCTCTTTGCCTTCTATAAGGCTTATCTTTAGTATTATTTAAAATACACTCGTCCGTAAAGTTTAGATAAGTTTAATACCTATATTAATAAGAATCTAATTCCACTTAATAGCCATATAATAGCTATTTAATAGTGGAACCAGCCTCTTTAGTATATAAGATTTTCAAAACTCTTATAACTTATAATTAAAGTTCTCTTAATACCTGGAATAAGTAATAAGCTAAAAAGAGCATTTTTAGGTTCTTAATATCGCGTTCTATAGGATTATATAAGTACTACTCTATAAATACTTAAGGCATTAGAATGCGCGGAGGACTAGGCAGCTTATAAGATTCTAAGTATTCTTTTATAGTTGTATAAGGGAAAGTATATAAGGAGTATATTGTACAGCACTAAAAGGGGGGAGGGGGGCATATAAATAAAATAATTTTAAGTAAAAGGTGACCACTAAAGGCGTATAGGTAGCGTAGGTAAATATATACTAACTTTAAACTTAATAGATTATAAGTTTAAATTCTACTAACGTGTAATGGGCGTTCCTAAAAGGTACATATTAGATAAGACAGATAAAGGTTTCACCAATGTCCCACCAATGTCCTAGAGGAGACATGGTTAGATAGATAAGGGGTAAAGGGTTTTACTAGTGTCTTAAAAGGATTATAAAGGGAGCTGGTTCTCCTCTAGAGAAGAGCTAGCAATTAGTCTCTAAATAGAAGAGGTTAGAAAGCATTTATCATTTAATACGTGAAGCTTATTCTACCTTTGACTTACCTTTAACTTACCTTCTACTTATCTATAACTCTCATTCTATACTATTAATTAGATAATTATACATTCCGGTTAAACTATAAGGGCGCGAAGAGGCTTTAAGGAAGATTTAAAGGAATAATATAAATTCTATCTAAATCTAAGGGTATATAGCTCTTACAGAGAATAAGACGTTGCGTAAAGAAGAGAAAGGAATATAGGAAACATGTAACTAAATATTTAAGGTCTTAGCAGCGGACGCGTGGGCATAAGCCTATGCGGATTTTAATAGGTTTCAACCAAATTCCATTATATTAGTGGAATTTGGTAGAACTTAATTAAGTTAGCAGAATTTAGCAGAATTTAATTAACTTAGTAGAATTTAGCAGAATTTAATTAAAGCGTTAAAATTTATCTATTAAGTGTTTTACTAAGACATTCCTACTGTAACTGGGCTAGTCCTATTATAGTACCCCCCTGTTCGTACTAACTTAATAGCACGAGTGAGTTGTATCTACGGGCACGAAATACATGTAGTATCGTATGCTTGTTTGGATGGTGACTGTCTCTTGTATTGAGGCAGACTATGTGGTCTATATACTGATGCGACCTCCCCCCGATTAGTTAGTGCTTTAGGGGTGCACTAGATGCGTAAGTGGGTAATTAGTGCACCAAACGCGTAAACGCGTAGTTGGTGTACCGTACGCGTAAGCACGCGTTCGGTACGACAGGTGCTGTAATTATACACTAGCGGTACTTAAAAAATGAAACCACCTATATACAGCCTCTGTAATTGTTTTAATAGAACCGTAAAACACAAAAGAAATACATAGGAAATCCCTCCCAAGGTACCTTCTAGGCTGCCTTCTAGACAGTACTTTGAGCTGGCCGTAAGTCCTGCTTAAGGTCCGTAAAGTAAACTATACGGCCTTCCAACGGGCCGTAAAGGAACCGTATGGCCTTCTAACGGGCCGCAAATGAACCGTAAGTGCTCCGTTAGTCACGTTCCACCCATTCTATAACCTTTAGATTGAGCTTATTTGTGTTAATTAGGGTTTTTAGAGCTTAACACGGCTTTGCCTTAGTTATGGCGTCCGCTAGGTTGTCTCCGCTGCTGATCCATTTAACCTCCGTAATTTCACGTCGTTTATAGGCCTGACGTAAGCATATTAGGTCGACTATAAGCCTCTTCTCTTATGTCGTACCTAGTTTAACTAGGCAGTCGTAAAGGGACTTTAAATTAGTGCATAAAACCAGGGGTAACTGCTCCAGTTATAGAATCTTCTGGATTATTAATTTAATTGCGGCTGCTATGTTAAAGCCATAAGCTAGTGCATATAGTTTAGAAGCTAGTACACTATAGGTTACCCGTTTGCATTTAATTAAGGACTAGTATAGGATGTTTGCGTCCTAATTATGGTCTGTAAGTACAATTATAAAGCTAATTTGCGATAATAGGTCCCTGTTATTGGTAAAGGAGGCGTCCGTAAATGCCAGTAAGCTAAGGGAACTTAGGTCTAGTGGTATAAAAGTAAATCCCCTTACTGCATTGTTAATTTGCCACTGAATACGCTTATTAAGCTACTTGATATTTTCTTCTTGCGGATCTACTGCCTGGGCCGTAAAGGACAAGTCGTAGGCAGATTCGGGTTGGTAGACTATAGCAATATAGGCGCCTCTTGCACGCTGTGCAGCGTATTGGTCCTTTGTATTTACGGTCTTATAGGTCTCTCCGCGGGAACTAGTAAGGTCCGTAGGCTTTGCTATAATAAGCTTTAGGTTTTAAGCTTAGTGTTCCTAGGTTAGCTAGATTAAGTTGCCCTTTTATATAATTAAGCCTCTATTGAACTTAATTAGAGTCTATTTAGTTAACTACTCTTATAGCTTTGCTAGGAACTTAGCTTCTTGCAGTTTAGTCTCTTTAGCGTCCACAAATATCCGGTCTGCTAAGAAGAGGGTATTGTCTATTTGGAGTCCAATAATACCAAGGCCATTTGATGGGCTGTATAGGAGGTAGGGGTTATAGGTCAACTGTTCTATTTTAAGTTTACTAATATGGTGCTAGTGGTATGTCTTAAACCAATGGTTTCCGGCTTCTAGTACTCTGTAAAGAGGTTTTATAACCCATAAAATTGTTTCTAGTTATAGGTTAAGCTTATAGGGTAGTTGTATAAAGATATCCCTACTTAGGTAGGTATTAGACTGCACGTAGGCTTGTGAGATATTCCGTAAGTAAAGGGCTACGGATTTGGTTTGCTGTAGTTTAGGCATAAGTGCAAGTATAATCCGTTAACTGACCTATTGAATTGTAGGCGATTGTGTAAGGACTAGGTTCTTTCCCTAGTTGTTATAAGCTTATACAACGAGCCTTAATTTCTTAAAGGCTTTATTAGTACTAGGGTGCTTAATCTTGTTAATAAAGCGTAAGTTGAATATACGGACGCTTTATAGAATGTCTCTCTCCGTTATAATTACAAAGACACCCTTTTTAAGTAGTCCGTTAATCTCTTTACGCTATAAGTCTGTAAAAGGGGTTTCCTGTATTAGAACTAATATATCCATAGGCGGAGATTGCTTTGCGGATATGCCTGTGGAGGTTAGGTGGTTCTTTGTTACGGGATTCTTATAGGGGCGTCCTTGGCCACGCTTTACGGCAGGTTTAGTAGGTTTAGTGGGTTTCTAGGGGACCTCTAGGGTAGGTAAGGGTGCCTTTAGTTCATTTGATTTGGCAGTTGCTTCTAGTTTATCTAGTTTGGCAGTTGCTTCTAGTTCGTCTGGCTTAACGTTATGGGTGTTTTTGGGCCGAAAGTAGGGTTTTATAGATGTGCTTCTAAAGCTAGTTAGCCTATTAGGAAGCTGTATATAGTATGTCTTATTTTCTATGGCTAGTAGACGGTAAGGTCTATTCCAACTACCGCTTTTACGCTATATAAGGACTTTAGAGTTAAGCGGGAGGTTGTGTACTAAGGTTGTATTAGGTCCGTTGCGGTAGTATAGGAGGGTACGGTCTCTCTTAGATAGGAAGTCACGGTGTGGTTAGTTAGTCAGTCAGTTATAATCAGGCAGTAGGGAAGCGGTCAGTAAGAAGAGAAGAAAAGAGTGTATTAAAGAGAAACTATGTGTCTGTTGGCCCTGTTGGAGTTGTTAAAGACTCTAAGGGCTCTAGACCGATCTATATAAAATATGTGAAAGGCCTAGGCTCTTCTAAAGCTACGCCTAATCTAAATATTAAATCCAGGGGGCTAAATTATACCACTATATATCTCCCCTACCCAAGTCGTTGTCCCCTAACGACTTCCGAAACTCCAAAACTCCTTATCTTTGAAATAAAGGTGCGGTAGGTAATTGCATGTGTTCCTTACCTTTACCACAAACCTAAGATGGTAAATGAGGAGACTCTGTTCTGGTTAAATAAGACTGTTCTCGTCCGCCTAGCTAAGCAGTATAAGATGTATCAGACTGGCGGCTCTTGGATAATATGGCTCTTTCACGTCCTTCTACTTGCTCGGTTCTGTCCTATAATTCTTTAGGCAGCTCTGCATAACTCTATCCTTTTATAACAATTAGGGGTACTCTACTTAGATTTACCGTAACAGTTAAAGGCTTAATTCCATTGTTAACGCAGTAGAAGTATAAGCGGCTGTTAAAGCGCTCCACTTTAGTTGTATATATAAGCTAAAACGCATCCTTATAGTTCTTGACGGCCTTTAGACGATAGAAATGCATCTATTTCGCGACTTCATTTCTATTACCGGTAAGAAGAAGATCACGATCTTAGATTACTGCTAGAGAATCCCATTATTATTTACCAAGAAGGGCGTTAGATAGAGCGCTGGCAGCCATAAACTTAACTGCTACAGGGAAGCGATATGGAATTGCGCCGTAGAGATTGGCATGTCCAGATGGCATATAGGGCGGCGCTTTTAAGTCTTAGTACACATCTACTAACTCTGTCTAAGTACCTCCTTTAGTAACCTTAAGGTTATTATAATCGTCCTAAATACCAACGAACTATAGCAGTATTGTTCACTGGGTCCTAGTTAAAGGTCCTTTTACTTTATAAAAAAGGTGAGGTATGGTTATATACACATCTCCCTTTTTATATGGCTGAGCTACCTAGTTGGTTGTATATTTCTCTATGTCCTTAGCGGTCTAGTTATGGTCTGAGATTTTATATATAAATCTATTGCCCTTAGCTAACCCTTGTGCTTTAAGATCTGCCTACTACGATTCCAAGTGATAATATATGCCGGGAAGGATAATTATGTAGTTATCCTTAGTCTTATTATCCAGAGAAACGCTCCCTTGGATTATGTCGGCACTATATCTACTTTTAAGGAGCAAGGGAATATTGACATTAATATAGCAGAAAGCTGTAGAGTCTCCTTTAACCACGAATTTCGCATAATAAGGGTAGGAAATAAGTCGCCACTAGCTGTCAGGCCTAAGAGCGTAATAAAGGCGATAATACTAAGGGTCTTATCTTATTAGCTATTGGCAGAGACTATAGACCATTGTTTTTAACTAGCTGTAATTTAGTCGCCCATTAATCAGATACTGATAATAGTGGTATATATATATTTCCTTATTAATTATTGCTAAGATGCTAGAATCCCACTACTACCTAAACACGCTCGAAACTATAGATCCTTCTCGCTGCTATATATCTTAGTCGTTTGGTGACAGCATTTGATTAAGTAAAGCCTCCCTATTGTAGGAAAACCTTAGTGCCGAGTTATAAATGAACTTGTACGGTCCTAAGGAGTTGGACGGAACTAGAGGCCTATAAGCTTTTTAGAACTAGGAGTACGTAGTAGGGTCTATCTTTATAGTGCCTAAGTAATTGCGAGTGTGATATATTAAACAGAGTCTGTAATATAGCGCGGTATAGTTTAGACCCTTTATTACTAAATCTATACGCCCTCCTATGGCTTGTGTGTACATCTAGCAGACCTTATATATTTCTAGGTTTAAACCAGCCGCCCTATACTAACTACGCAAGAGCTTCATAACCTTAGTTAGTTTAATTTTAGTGGTTTGGTTTAGGGACGCCTTGAGATAAGCTAGTACATTGTCTTTGTAGTTATATCCTCGTTTCGCGTGGAGTATCGCCATAGCGTCTACGGCCTTCTTAATGTATTCTTCATCATCTCCTAGCTTAATAATGTTTTTATTAAACAGCGATTCCACTCCTAGCCCTTCTACTTCTGGATAAGTAACTATAAGCCCTCTCCTTAGATTCCTCCTTAAAGAGGATACTAGTAGCTATAGGGGCGAGCCAACAGGCGTTCTAGCCGCAAGAATGCTTTTATTTATGGATGATAAAGGCGAGTCCACTAATATAGGCGATCCTTGCTAGGACGGGCTTGGCATAATACTAATACCTTCTTCTTAAACAGGTGTTAATGGCTAAAAAGCTAAGGGATTTATTACGTCAGAAGTATGTCATAAATACGCTTGTAGTGTAAGAGCCGAGCTCTCTCCCGCTTATCTAATTCCGACATTGGTGACCTCTGGTCCTATGGTAGTTAGTCTCCTACTTCTTGGCAGCAGGTTTTTATTTAAAATAAGGAAGCCAGTTAAGTATCTCCCTAAACTATACTTATTTACCACCTAATCTAATATCGCTCTTCCTAACATTTTAGGCGCGAGCGTGAAGTTAATCAGCTATAGTCAAGTAGTGTTCTTAATGCTGCGTCTTAGATAATCGAGCCTCTTAACCAGGGCTTTATTAACTCACGCTATTACTTTATAAAGTGGGTGGATGGTAAGCTTTCAGGCGGTAGAAAGAAAGTAGTAGGAGACTACATGTTTTAGCAGTCTGTTAAGAACATCCTATCCCTAGGCTTTTCGGATGGTTTCTCTGGCTTTGTTGCACTGATTCCTTTAATCTTTTGCCATCTTACTAACGTTAGAGATGTCCTTGAAGATTATTAAGAACGCGTCCTTTCCTAGAGATACTTATAACCTATTATTATAATTAACGAAATCAACTACCACACTAGTAGTATCTGCGTAGTTCTCTCTCTTAAGCAGAATCTCGTCACAGATTTAGATAAGCACTATATAACACTAATTAATTGCGAAGCCTCTAACTTCTGTAAGGACATTATTAATCTATTGCTTAGCTCCTTTATATAGTACTAGTGGTTTACTAGACGAAGATATAATAAGTATACTATTATTAATTCTGCTTGGTTTGTGCTTTAGCTAATTACAGTTATCTTTAAGGTTTATTAAGGGCAAAAAGGTAAAGTTCTTAATAGGGTTTCCTGATATAAATAGTCTACCGAATCTAGTGGCGGTGTGGAGTTCTGCCAGCACTAATTATTAAATGGACCAATCATGATTTTCTATCTCCGGGATAGAAAATCGCTATTGGCTTAGTAAAGGCGGTAAGCGGAACTGACATCTTTGCAGTAAATAATACTAGATAGTTATATACAAACATTCTTCTGTCCTTACCTTACTATTAACACGTATTAGATTCCTGTGACTAAAAAAAGTAAATAAGAAAGCGTAATAGAAAGAGCTTTAGAAAATACAGTAAATAAACGGATAAATTGCGCAGCTGTTATCTATATCCCCTCCCCCACCTCAGAACTTAACTGTCCCTTAGTTAAACATTTCGTACTTAGTTCTATTAAATAATCTTTTTAGAACGCGCACTTCTTAAAATACGCGGCGTTGCGATACTGGTGGATTTTATATAATATCCTCCTTAGGCTCTGGCTCTGCTATTATTTCTTATAGTATAGTTCCGCCTAACTAGTTAAGCCGGTCCTTCTAACGGACCTTGGATATCTGTTATTAATAGAACCTCTTTAATCTATTCCCTAGAGTTTAATCGCGAAACGGCGTGCTATTGAGATCCTTAATTAAGTACTATCCTTTATAAGGGTGACTCTTATGTACGCGGAACGGGCCCAGCTATTTTAGATCCAACTTATAACTGCTAGAATAGTCTTGCTTAAGCTGCGTGTTATAGAGCATAACTATATTTCCAACCTTAAATCCGTCCTGGCGAATGCGGTAGGTGTTATTAAAATACTCCTTGTTTACAACTCTTAGTTGTTTTATACGCGCGACAGCTTCTTATACATCTGCGTCTCTTTAGTCAAACTGCTTTACGCAAAGTGCTAGTAGCTCTATAGTGGTCCGGATTGTTTCCTAAGGCAGCGTCTACCAGGTAGGTATGTAGAGTTTAACGGGAAGGACGTGCTTATATCCATATATAACCCTTACTGGTGTCATTCCCGTAGACCTCTTAACAGTTATTCTATCTGCCTATAAGACTGTATAAAGATTGTCTAGCTATAAGCCTTCTATCTTTACTAAAGCGTCCACTATAGGCTTGTGACCTTGCTCTATAAAGCCTTGCGACTATGGGTGATATATAGAAGCTACAACCCTCTTAATATTATAGAGCTCCGCGAGTGTAGCGGTAATGTCAGCATTCTCTCCTCTACTATCTATAGAGAGCTGTCTAAACACTCCCTATTAGTAGATAACATCTTTGTAGAGGAACTTTGCTATGCTTTTTATATCCTTATTTTAAAGGGCCTAGGCTTCCACCTATCTAGATATATACTCTTAAGCAATAGCCAGGTATCGGAACCTAAGACGGTTTGGCGGTATAAATATAATGTCCACCATTACTTATTACTACAAGGTGGACTCCTATATAGGGTATATTGCTTCTTCTTCCTATCCTAGCTGTCGCTGTTAGCACTATAAGCATAACTTAATATGCTATAATATTTAATCCCACAGCCCTAGCTACTAGTATTGATTTAAGACCCTCTAATATGTTCCCTCCTGTCTATAATATCCACTCCAATTATAAAGGCTCTTAATAATCTCCTACTAAGTAGTCTTGTTATTAACTACCCTTCGCATTAGTACATTCTTAGACTATTAGCGGAAGAGCTATTAGTCACGCACTAGGAACCTTAGCGCATGCCACTTAAACTTTTTAAATTCCTTGGTATTCATCTCCTCTAGACGCCGTAAGGTTACTAGCTATTTTGCAATCCTTTAAGATTTCTTTAAATATAAGTCTTCTAATGGCAGACCCGCTTCCATTTTAAGAGGGCTAGCCGTATATTCTAAGGCACTCAGCTTATAGTTAATAAACTCTTTAATATCCTTAGTTAGCTTATTAGGTTGTTTGCCATTAGGTAGCTGTTGTGAAAGTCCATTAGCTAGGCTATTCTTCCTCCCTGGTATATGTCTGATATTAAAGTCCTATAGCTGGATCTAAGCTAGCCATCTTATTATTAAGGCTCCGGGTAAATCAGTGGTAGTATAATTTAGCTACGCGACTAAGGTATTTATATCTATCTCTACTATAAAGCGAACGCCGTATAAGTATACGCGACACTTCTTTAGCGCATATAGTAACGCCTAACACTTAAGCTTTCCTAAGTTATATTTCTGTTCCGCTTAAAACTAGATGCCGCTCTTATATTAACACAGGTAACGATGACCTTGTATATCTAGTTATATAAGGCCGCACCCCCATCCATTCTTGTATCTGTTAATGGCGAGAATAATTAGCCTAGCCCCCTTACTATAATCCAGTTGAACCAATGCGGGTACGGTAGTAATAGTATGCTTTAAAGTCTTTATAGTGGTAATCTGCTCTATGCCCTATATAAACGGAACGTTTACTTATAGCAATTAGAAGATTGGCTCTACCTTAATTACGAAGTCTTCTACCTATATTTGGTAATATACGACAACTCCTAGGAATGCTTAGGCGGACATAATATCTTTATAGTCTCTCTAGTAAACAATCTTTGCGACCTTTAACTCCTCTGGATATTGTCCCTTGCCATTACAACAGTAACCAACCACTATAATCTCATCTTGGTAGAAATAAGACTTTGCGCCTAAGATTATATATCTAGCTTGTTCTAAATCTACAAGCACTCCGTCTAGCTATATAATGTATTCCAGAATGTATCTGCGTATGCCTAGAAGACTCTCTTCTCTATCATACACTATCTGTGGGCCTTTCACTATAATGTCATCCAGAAATGGCAAGGTATAGTATAGGATGTGTCATTCTAGGATCTTAGTAATTGTTTTTACGAACTAGGCTACTAAATTCATGCCTTCTATAGGTACCATCATTTGTCGTAGAAGCCCTAGAGATATTACAAAAGTTATTAGGTTTCTGCTTTCTATATTAAGCTTTAGTTGGTTATAGCTAGAGAAGAAGTCCACTAGAGATATAACCTTGTACCCTATAAACTCCTTGGAAAACTTATTAGCATATAGCGGCAGATTTATATCCCTAATAGTTATTTAGTTAATATTCATCGCCACATTAATTAGTTAGTACTTCTTATATTCCTTCTTGCTTATAAGAAACCATAAATTCCTATATAGGCTTTTACAATATTCCAGAGTCCCTTAAGCTAGTTATTCTCGTAATATACTTATCACTTCTCCTTGTAGGGCCCTTAGTATAGGAAAGTTTGGTACTTGCTATACTTTATACAGCACAGTCTTAATCTTTAATGGTGGAGTTACGTCTCTGCTAACGCGACCCATCTTAGAGAACTCCCATACTAGTATCTCTTCTTGGTTGAATAGCATGGCCTTAAAGATCTCTCGTTCTCTTGGCTGAATGTCCCCTATAATTATACGCTCTAATCATTCTGGCTTCAGTCGTGCACTATAGGCCAGCTTAGTGTATTATGGCTTAAGGAAATGATTATACGGACTAAGAGGCAACCCTTAAATTAATGCCTTTTGTCTATGCAAGGCCACCTCTTACCATTCTATTATACCTCCTATAACTGTTCTATCTGGTGCTGACGAATTAACTAGGTGGACCTTATCTGCCTTTTATTTATACGCAGTTGCTACGTTTATAGCGTTTTATTGGGCCTTGCTCCAGTAGCTTTCTATTTATATTATAAATAAATCCGTTATTTTTAATATTTAATATATAAGGGACCTAGCCTTTACTTTAAATACTAGCTTCCGATTCTTTCTTAAGTGTTTCTTTAGGACTTTCTTTAACGTTTTGCTGTTAAGCTCTCTCTATCCAATATTATGGTCTTCTTTCTGCTGATGGCTCTGTCTAGCAGATATCTAAAACGGCAAGCGTCCGTGTTAAAGCTGTACCTTATTTCCCTCCTCTTTAATCTCGACGTCCTCCTTATCCTAATGCGCCGGGTTATAAGTAACCCCGGATACGATCCTAGTGGTCGCACCGGTTATATATTTTCCGAACTGTTGTCTATGCTAATGCCTTTATCTGGTTTAAAGAATATTGTATCCTTATAAGATGTTAAGAACCTTATTTCGACTCTGCTATCTTCTAATTAAATAATACAAGATATCTAACCTGTTGTGGTGCGTTTTGTTGCTAGTTTAGCCCTTACTAACTATAGCTTACCAAGTATCACCTTATGTGACATTTCTCCTATAGTAATAAATGTTATAGATATTAAGACGTTACCTATTACTATGGGGACCGCATGTACTAATCTAATAAACTTAGACTAAGTCCTATTGGCAGATGTTAGATGTGCACCTTATAGTTATAGAGGCAGACTTAATATTAGTAAGCCGTGTTATAGAGTTACGCTTTCCTTAATAAGGTTAAGCTCCACTCTAAAGTTAATTAAGCATTTAGCCCTTCTATCTCCTATCTACGCTTCTACTTTTGGGCATTGTCTTTAAAACTAGATAAATCTAGCTTCTTGTTTAATCTAGTCTACTTTGGCAGTTGTCAAGCCAGCCTAATTAGCATGGAACGCTAGGTGTGCTAATAATATAGATACCTTAACGTCCTCTTGCTTCTATTAGTAAGGCTCTATAAGGGGTAGCAGGAGAGGCTTAAAGAATAGCCTTACAACCTTAGGTATATATATAAGGCAATTACTAACTATAACTTTAATAGTTTTTAACAAAATCTTATCCACTATTATGGCTAGGCTTAGGACGTTTCCCTTTAGTATATCCATTATCCTAACTAGCTTTAGTTGTGGTGCTTTGGCTGTTGTCGTCACATCCACTATTTACTCCGTCTATCTTAGCTGTTTGGTATAGTCCATTTCATTAATCTTATTATTACTTAACAGTGGTTGAAAAGCTTGCTACTGGGGCTATAATACAATTTAGACATGTCCTCCTAGTTATATATTTTAAACTACTACCGGTCGCTAACTAGATGGTTTTAAAGGCGGTTTTATCACTCTTACTTCCCCTTACGGTTTCCTAAGATTATATGACCATAGCGTAGGCTGCGACTAGGTTGCGGCTTCTACTAAATTAATATATATCGACTCTACTTGGTACACATCCTTTTAAGACTCGCTGAGTTTTTCCTTACTTTTAGCGTCGCTTCCTTCTACAAGCTCTACTGAAGCTGCCTTTAGTTAGACGCCTGTTACTGGAGTATTAGGATTAATATTCGCGTTCTACTTTAGCTAGTCTTTAAGGAACTTAATCCGATTATCGTTTAGTAAATATAGAATTGTATTTTTTAGGCGCTTTTGTGTTCTAGCGCAGATTTGGTTGTTTTTATTTATATATAGGAAACTATAACGAACTAATTCCTGGAGCTATGGACACTAATTAATAAAACAGTAGAAACCCCCGCATCCATAACACATCTAAGCTTGTGCTGGGTATATGCTAAAGTTTTTTAGCCCTTTATACCTTCCTAGGCCCGGCTTATATCGTTCTTATAGCGCTCCCTTATAGGGCGGCTGCGGTCTGTTGTTATTTAGTGCCGGTTATAGGCCTATTTGTTCTTGCCGTACTGACGCCCTATTTAGGAGCTGCGTGTACTGTGTTAGATCTTAGCAAATCCTGTCTAGGAACAGCATTAAAGATATAATGCCCGCCAATTTAACCGTTCTAAGATTAAGCTTCCGGAGTTGATTAGTAAGTCTCTCTAGCTTAAGGTCTGTTTCCTAAGTTATTTAACAGGTACCTACTGACTCGCTTAATAGAGAGACTATAGGCGGTTAAAGGGCAGTATCTCTTTAGTTGGTTACGGCTGGTTGCTAATTATAGAATTGTCCAACTAGCTAATAAAGGCCTTGCTCCTTAGGATTTATTATTAACAACCAATCTGCGCCTTTATACGAATTAAGCCTGTCTTCTACAGCTCTCCTTATTAGATGGAAGTTAAAAGACTCTTATCTATCCGGGTCGGCTCCTATTTTAGTTATAGCATATCTTTAATATTTAAATGGGAGTCCCCTTGCGAACCAGTACCCTTAATTACGGTTTTCTAAATTACCAGCCTCAGTAACCTTTTGGGAGATTAACGTAAACTGCCTATAGTATTTATATATACTGCTGGGTGGATTGTTCCTACACTATAGCATATAAGCTTCTAAGAATTCTACTATTTTAATTTGTTAAAAGTAGTTACTTCCTTAGTAGTCTATCCTAAGCTTCCTTACAAGTTCCGTCCAATTGCTAATTGTAAACTTAGGTAGGCTTTAGATCTATATCCCTATTTAATAGTTATAATACTCTGGAAGTCCTTAATGCTTCTTATTATCCGTAATATGATGTTAGATGTATAGTCACTCATACTATTCAATAAATTGCGACATATTTTGTCCTGTAAAGTAAGGGGTCCTAGGAGTTCCTGGAGCCGGCATAGGCTGGGCTATAATATATACCTTATCTCGTTCTATTAGTGGTCTAGTGGGATGTGGCGGACCTATAGATTTTTTAGGGATAGGTAGGTGGACCTTGTAACCCTTATCCTCTATCTATTAAGAGTTATTGGTCCCTAATATTGCGGGAGTTGGGGTTAGTATCGTATCCCCTGGTTTAGGAGAGACTCGCGGTTTAATAGGCTGCTTACTTTCCTCTCCCCTTCTAGCACCTTTACTATTATTGTAGAATGGACCTAATATCCCTGACAATCCCTTTACTGGTGCTGTCGCTATTGTTCCTATAAATTTAAAGGTAGCTCCTATAAATGCGAGAATAATTGTATAGACTGTTGTAAATATAGTAAACAAAATATAGAAGACTTTTCTCTGCCATTCCTGGCGTACTATAGTCCTTTCTTTTATCCTCCATCTTGCTGCGCTACGTACTTGCATTCCAATCGCTGTTCTCCAACAACCGTTTCTGTACGGAGACCGACCGTTCCCGTACGGAGACCGAAAGTGTTGTTGGTTTATTCCTATGGTGGTAGCTGCGTACTAGTTGCTAATATGCCCGTGCTTCTCTGCCTCCCTTTCCGCGCGTCCTTTTTCTGTCTGTTGGTTCTTTTATAGTTTCAGATCGTTCCTATATATCTCCTGTATATGTAGCACTAGACTTCTAATCTAAAGAGCTTGCCATTGTCCCTACGTGGAATGCCATAAAATATATAGGAGGGTACGGTCTCTCTTAGATAGGAAGTCACGGTGTGGTTAGTTAGTTAGTCAGTTATAATTAGGCAGTAGGGAAGCGGTTAGTAAGAAGAGAAGAAAAGAGTATATTAAAGAGAAACTGTGTGTCTGTTGGCCCTATTGGAGTTGTTGAAGACTCTAAGGGCTTTAGACCGATCTATATAAAATACATAGAAGGCCTAGGCTCTCCCGAAGCTACGCCTAATCTAGATGTTGAATCTAGGGGGCCAAATCACACTACCATAGTAGTATAGGGCGTTATTAATAGTTTGTTTAGCCTGTAATTTGGCTATTTTAGCTATTGCCTTCTGTATTGCAACTGCTCGTTCTGTAATAGATGGGGTAGGGGGGCCTAGGTTGCTTATTCTTGGGTAGGCTCCGTAAACTAAGAGGGTAGGTACTAGTCCATTAGGGCTAGCGGTGTTGTTAATGGCTTTTATGGCTATCTATAAAGCCAGTTCCTTTTAGATGTCCTTATACTTGTCCGTAATAATCTGATAAGCTCTCTATAGAGCTAGGTAAGCTCGCTTAATAAGCCTAATAGACTAATACGCCTTAACTGGAACAGCTTTTGTTAATATAGCTATGGCCGTAGTATACTGCTGGAATTCCTTGCTAATGAAGTTCCTACTAGCGTTGTGGGTGATATACTTAGGAGGTCTAACGTACGTGTTAATCTAGTAGGTCTGTAAAATATCCTAAGTATGCTTTGCGGATATATTTTGCAACTAATAGGTAGCTTGGTAGTGGGTTGCCTTATTAATTATATATAATACTGGGCTGCTATTAATGTATATAATGTCTATATATACTAAGTGGTTGAAGTTAAGGTCCTTATAAAGGGTGAACTTAAATCGGCCTAGGGAACGTCCGTATTTCTGGTAAAAGGAGTAGTATTTAGTTAGGTAATTAACTGCCTTCCTGTTGATATTGTTGTGTCTAGAGCGTTTAAGGACTCTATATAGCTTTTTGGCTAACGGGTGGCCGAAATAGCGGTGCAGACGGTAGATCTCCGTACTGGTAAGGTAGTATAGGTTATAGTTAAAAGATTCCTAAATGTAGGTCCGTAAAGTCTCTCCCTATATAAGGAACGGGTGTCTAAATTGTCGTATAATTAGTAGGGTAATATACTTACTTCCTAGGGCAGTTGCGGGGCTAATTAAGGTGTCTGTAATATTGTTATAGTAAACCTGTAACCTGTTTATGTCCGCAAGGTAAAGTAAGAAAGGGGTGTCTGCTTTTACTATATGGAAGTTAACTAGGCTAATTGGGGTCTTAACTGCAACTAATCTAATTAATACAGTTAAGCTAATGCCGAATTGGACGTTTACGGCCCTAGTTTGTATAGTGTTAATGTCCGTATTATTATTTGCGGTGGTCCTATATATAAGGTATTATCCGTAACCTATAGTAGACTTCTTAGAGGTGCCTATGTTGATTATAACACCGTAGAATTCCTTGAGGGTATAGCGTTCTGTGGTAATATATGCAAATGGGTCCTGCTTGTGATCTATAACGTCCGTAATAGGGGTGCTTGCGGAATGGTTTTTGGGCGCAACTAAGTGTATAAAGGAACGGTCGGCTAATATAGTTATAATATTAAAGGCTTAGCTGTCTGTAAAAGGTCTAAAAGTAGTTAGGAACATCTCTAAGGTCTCCTATTCCTGGTTATCTAGGTTAAAGTCAATTATAAGGGCTTCTATTAACTTATTAGGAGGCTCCTCTTCTTCCTCTCCTTTGTATTTTAAGATAAACTGGCTAATCCGTTTATTAAATCTCTTCTTAGACCTGTTACGTTCTTCCTGGGTATGCCTTGTAGACTAATATTCTTCCTTACCACATATGAAGCATTTCTGGCTTATTTGTCTGCGGGGGTATGCTTTTATATAGGAGTTGCTGCGGGGGTTACGGGTGGGACTTGGTTGGTATGGGTGCTGCTAGCGGTAACAGCGGTCCATAAAGTAGACGTCTGAGTCTGTTTACGGATATTAAATATCTGTGGCGAAGGCTTAAGTGCTACCCAGTGGGTTTGAGACTTCGTATATTATAATAGAGAAGTGTAGGTTATTAATAAGGCTAGCTAAGGTGTCTATAGGCTTGTAATAGGTATACTTATAGGGCTCTACTTCCTGGCAAGCCGTAATAAGTTTATTGTGTAGGAAGTCGTCTGTTTGAAGCTTGGTGTTAAGGCCGTGCTATAGGTGCTAGAGGTCTTTAATAAGGATTTGCAGACACTTTATAGTTGATTTTTCGGTGTTCTTGTCGATTATGGTCCGTAGCTTGGTTGCATTCTATTAGGTAAGGATATTACGCCTATATTCTGGTCTTTTAAAGTAGTTACGGGTAGCTTTGTATAGCTTATTAAAGGGGACACTAAGGGGGTTGCTCTTGAGGTTAGTATAGTAGTAGTTAAGTACTAGGCCGCGTAGTATGGTAGAGTAGGCTTGGCTAAACTCTTATTTAGGAATATCAGCCTTCTGGCAGAGGTCCGTAAAGATGGTTAGTTTAAAGTTAAAATTATTATTTTCACCGCTGTACTTAGATTCGTCGGTATAGAGCTTAGCTAGGTTAGCTAGCTCTTTACTATAGGTCTTTACTTGGGTGGGTTACGGATCTATAACTTACGGATCTGTGGCTTGTGGGTATATGGCTTGCGGATCTATAACTTGAATAGCGAGGGTAATTTGGTCCGTATTTTGGTTTATAGGGGTGTTATGATCCGTAACTTAAGAGTAGGGTGTATTTTGGCCAATAAGGTCGAGTCTAAAGTCGCTTAGGTTTATGGGACGAATTTGGTTAAGTAGGTTAGGTATAAGGCTAGCGATTATATTAAGTTTGGAAGAAGTAAAGAGTTCCTTAGTTTTTTAGAACTGGTCTAGGATTTCCTCTTTAGTCCATTTTGTTTGGTCCTTCTTATGTATTGTGTTATATAAGGACTGTGCAATAGTAACTCGTTTATTCCTTTTAACCCATACACCTTGGTCACATAAAAGGGTTCGTAGTTTACGAATAGTAACAGGGTTGTAGGCCTTAAAAATAGCTTCTATAAAGTCTGCAAAGTCTTCCTAGTATTGCTCCCATAGGTTATTATTTATAAGCTTAAAGTGTTTGTATTTAAGGATTTTAAAACTAATATAGTTATTAATGTTGTTTATAGACGTAACGTCAACTCCTTATCTCCACTTCTTTTAACCTTCGCTGACTTGCTTGCTGATGTCTGCTATACTATAGTATAGTATGGTGCGTAGTGGGTGGTAGCAGCTTGTAACAGGTAGGGGAGGTCTTATAATAGTCCATAAAATCGATTAATAGGTCCGTAATGGTTTGCAGGAGGGTAGGGGGTTTCCGCAAAAGGTCCAAAGAGGTTTAAGGTTTGAGGGGGTTAAGGATAGGGGTTCCGTATAGGTCTGTATTCGCGTCTATAACTTCTGGTAAACCGTACTAAGACTTGAATAAGTATACAGAGTTGGAGATAAGTCTGTAATCCCCAACTTCTAACCTTCTAGCAGGTCGTACTAGGAGTCTAAACAGGTGGTTGCTGTCGTGTATATCGCTTAGGGGGAGGTATTAAGTAATTGCTGATCTGTGCGCGCTTACTGATTAGTGTTCGTACTAACTTAATAGCACGAGTGAGTTGTATCCACGGGCACGAAATACATGTAGTATCGTATACTTATTTAGATGGTGACTATCTCTTGTATTAAAGCAGACTACGTGGTCTATATACTAATGCGACCTCCCCCTAATTAGTTAGTGCTTTAGGGGTGCACTAGACGCGTAAGCGGGTGGTTAGTACACCAAACGCGTAAACGCGTAGTTTGTGTACCGTACGCGTAAGTACGCGTTCGGTACGACAGGTGCTGTAATTATACACCCCCCTTTAGCTAAAGGTCTAAAACAATTTAATTTAGTTAAGAATTTATAACTTATTATATTATAAGCGTTATAATATATTTTAAGTTCTTTTTAATTTTAAGTTTCCTGCTATTATATTTTATGTCTTTATATTAGGTGGCAGTTATTTGCCTATATGTCGTGTCCATTTAGCCAGAGTAGGCCGTAAAGGATAGTCTTTATGGAATTCTTTTACTAAGGAAGGCGCGTTAGCTTTAATCTAGTTATAGGTTTCCTAGGTTTATGTTTTATATCCTTTCTACTTAATAAGAAGTTTAAATTATTTAGATTATGTTTACTATTGCATGTTATTAATTAAGTTAATAAAGTAAGAACTGTTACCATTGTTAACAATTATAGGAGGTGGCGGCGGAATTTCGCGAGTTATAGGATTATCTTTTAAATGTTATAATAAGCTTATATAAAACGTTAAGTGTATTTTTATCTTAGTTGGTAGTTTAAGCTTATAGGTATATGGGCTTAGTTTTTTCTTAATTTAGTATAGGCCTATAAACTTCTAGTTAAGTTTCTTTAAGGGCCGTTAAGTTTTTAGGTTTTGTGTATTTAGGTAAACTATATTACTTTCCTTAAAGTCCTATACAGGAGCTTGTCCTTTATTTGTATACTATTCCTATACCATTTAAGCGTACATTAATTTACTTTATAATAGTTCTATTAACTGCTTTATTTAATTAGCAAAGTTATGCGCGTTAATTAACTAAATCTGTTTAATTATAGGTCCTATTATATTAATTTTGGGTTATAGTTTAAATCTAAGTTAAGGGTTTTATCTATAGGTCGCGTCAAACGGTATCACGCCTATTAATATGTTTATTGTATTATTTACAGTAAACTTAGCTAAAGGCAGCTATTTTTCCCAGTTGTCTTGTAGGTAGGAGTAGTATATTTATAGGTATTGTTCTATAATCGCGTTTGCAATTTTAGTTTAACTATTTATCTCTAGATAAAACGCAGTTAAGAGTTATATTTAAATGCTTAATTATTTATATAGAGCTTACTAGAAGTCTAAAATAAACTAGCTTTTATAGTTGGATATTATTAAGTTAGGAAGTCTGTATAGCTTAAAGATGTACTTAATAAAACATTTAGCTACTAATATTATGTTAATTAAGTCCATGGGGATTATATGTCGCATTTTTATAAGACGGTTAATAACTACTATAATATTTATAAACCTATTACTGCTAGGCAAGTCAACTATAAAGTTAATTAAGATGTCACGCCATCTTTGCATTAGAATTAGTAGTAGTTAAAGTACTCCTTACTTTTTTATATAAGAGGTCTTTCCACGCACGCACATCCTGCATACTTAAATATATTTTTATATATAGTCGTGCATTATAGGCTAGTAGTATACTTATTAAACAATCTTATAAGTCTTTGCATGGCCAGAATGCCCTACTATAGGGAAGTTGTGTACAAATTTAAGTATCTTAAATTATAAAGGTTTGGAATTTGGAACTACTATCTTCTATTAATAGTACAATTAATTATTTTAAATTTCGCATTTAGCGAGTGTAATATCCTTATGCTGTTATTTTCCTATTTAAATTGCTTTTATTACATCTATTATCTATATGTTATTCTTATATTTGTATTCCATTAGCTTATTAATTTCTATTTCCTATTTATTAACTTCTGATTTATTTCTATTAAGTTCCGTATCTAGGAATATAGGATGTAGTTTTTTAAAACGTTTAGGGGGCAATAAGATCTATAATTAATTTATAATCCATTTGTCTAAAGCATTTGCAGGTAGGTCCTATAATTGTTATATTAATATATTAGGCTTCTAATTAAGTTTGCCTAGTTAGTATGTAATCTTAAAGTTAAATTATAAGAGATATTTGGCCTAATAAATTTGGCACTGCATTAATTGCTTTATAGTTATAAAATACTATAGGTTCTTATGGTCTATTAACACGTATATTAGGAATAACAATTCTTTAAGCTTAGAACGCCATTATTTAAAGCATCTAATAATTGTAAGTAGTTCCTTATTATATATCTTATAGTTCAATTTAGTAGGGGCGAGTTTTTAGGAGAGAAAGGCTACTAGATATAGCTTACCGTTCTTATTATATTGCGATAATATTCCCCCTAGCGTATAATTAGACGAGTCCGTTTTAATAATATATTTAAGGTTAGGGTTAAAGTGGGTAAGAATTAGAGCAGTTATAAAACAATATTTTAGTTTATTAAAAGCTTATTCGCATTTAGTAGTCTATTTAAATCTTATATTTTTCCTTATTAAGTTTACTAATGGCTAAACAATTTTTAAGAAGTAATTAATAAATCGATAATAGAAATTTGCAAATCCTAGAAATCCTTAAATGTTTTATATACTACTAGGACTTTCCTAGTTTATAATTACAGTAACTTTCTTAGGGTCTATTTTAATTCCATTGCGGGATATAATTAAGCCTAAGTATATAACTTTAGACGCATGGAACTTGTATTTCTTAATATCGCATTATAAGCCCGCATCTTATAGGTGTTTAAGGACTATTCTAATATGTTTCTAATATTTAAAAAGCAAGGACAAGTAGATTAAGATATTATTAATATACGCAGTAATAAATATATTAAGGAATTCATAAAGTGTATTATTAATATATTGTTAAAACGTACTAGGACTATTCTTTATGCTAAATAGCATTACTAGGTATTTAAAGAGTCCCCATTATATATAAAAAGCTATATACTTCCTATCTCCTTTACATATATAGATTTTATTAAAGGCAGTAACTATATTAAGCTTTATAAAGTACTGTGCCTTTACTAAATAGTTAAGCGTCCCTTGAATTAGGGGAATTGGATATTAGTTTTAAATCATAATTACGTTTAGAGCTTAATAATTAACATAGAATCTTAAGCCTCCTCCTAGCTTTTTAATGAATAGTACAGGTAAGGCAAATGGAGATTAACTAGGGCGAATAAATCCTTTTTCTAGATATTTATTAAGGTATTATTGCATTATAAGCAGTTCTTCTTATAATATACTATATAGCGGACCAAACTTTCGTGTTATGCCAGGCTTAAATTCTATCTTAAAATTGTGCTTATCTTAGTGCGGGGCTAGTTAGTTTACAAATTATTTTTTAAACTTATTAATTAGATTATGGTACTCTTTAGGTATAAGAGGTTAAGGGTTAATATATTGCTTTAGTTCTAGCGCTTTTTTAATATCTTCTATTGTTATAGCGAAGATTTTATAGTTTTGTTTTCTTGCTAATAAAATAAAGGGCGTGGCTTATATTATACGAATTTTAAGAGGTTCTAATAAGACATCTTTATATTTTTTGCCATAATTGGCAGTTATGGCTTTGTTGTCTTAGTTTAAGGTTTATAGCAAGGGTAATTTATATTATTTTAAATTTAAATAGTTATATATATATTTATAGGGCAAATAGTTTTTTAAGTAATAACTTTAGCAGTAGGTTGTACGGAACTTTAGTGTTTCTTTAACCCAGCTAATTAAAGGGTTATATTGTTTTAACTATCTATATCTAAGTATTACCTTATAATACTTTAAAGGTATTATAAATAGGGAAATATATTTAAGGTGTTCACCCATCTATAATTTTATAAGAGCGTAGTGTATTAGTTTGCTATATATTAAGGGTTTGCTGTTAAAGCCTTATAGGCCTTAAGGCTTATTAAGTTTCTTTAAATTTAGGTATTAAGTTTTTATATATTTTGTATTAATAAAGCCTATACTAGTGGCTCCGCTATCTATAAGGATTTATACCTCCTTTTATTTTCTAAGTGTTTAAATTTCGCTAAGTATATTAAGGGAGTTATGTTATATATCAGCGCTAGAAGAGCCTAGACACTTATACTCTTTCACTTTTTATCCTAAGGCGCAACTTGGCCCTAGGATGATTTGTTTTCCAAGTTAACTAAAGGCAAAGTGCTTTATAGCGTCTAAGTATAATTTATAGAATAAGTATAAGTTAAGGAGTAAGTATAACTTAAAGAATAAGTGCGATTTAATGACTGGGAGGAACTATAGCGGACCTTTTTAAAAGGGTAAGTTTAGCAATTCTTTTAAATATATCTTTTTTTACTATATCTAAAGCATTCTCTGTTTATGGCTTAAGTTTTTTATTTATTAGTTCCCAAGGGTATATAAAATTAAGTGGTATTAAGGTCTATAGAGTTGTATATAGGACCTTTTAGGTTTAAAGAGGGATTATATTTTGGGGTATATATTGGTTTTATAGAGTTTTAAACATATAGTGTGGTTAGCTTTAAAAAACAAGTTTGTTTGTTATATTAAAGGTCCTTATTAATTCATTAACACATTATAGCAAATTTAGGCAGGTCTTTTAGCAGTTCCCTACCTATTAACTAGGCTCTAATCTTATCTAAAATGGCTTATTAAAGGGTAGCGACTTTAGCGGCTTTATTCCAATCTAGTTTACTAACAAGGCCTATAAATTCCAAAAAGAAGCTAGTAAATTCTCAGTTCCATTATTATAGGTTTTTAAGTTTAGTAACCGCTATATGTTTACAGCTAGTGTTATTATACGTTTATTCTAGTAGGGAGATAAAGATTTTAAAATTAATAAAGGTGCTATTACAGAAGAATGGATCTATAGTTTATATAGCATCCTTGCTTAAACAAGACATTCTATAGCTAATTTTGCTAGCTTTAGTGGGGTATCAGTTATAGTTTATTAAGAGTTTAAGATAGAGCTTAGTTATAAAGGGACGTAGGTTATTTTAATTTCTATTAAATATTAGAGGATTAGGAAGCTTTTTGGATTTTATAATAGGTATTAAATTTATTATAAATATAGGTTAAGTTACTATTACTAGTTTAAAGTTTGTGTTTAAGGGGCTAGGCTTAAATATAGTTACTTTAATTTTGTTTATAGGCAGTGTTGTAGTCTCTAATATAAGTGTTTTAATATTATAGAGTTCTTTATAGAGTGTTTCTATTAATTACTAATACTGGGCTTTTAGTGTAGCCCGCTGCTAAGCTAAAGCATCTATAAAGGCTTCTTATATTATAGTTAACTGTTCCCTAACTAGGGTTATAATGCTTATAGTTAACGCGTAGGATTTAAGGTTATTTGCCATTTTAATAGTAGTTGTTTTTAACGCAACGTAATATAAGGGCGCGAAGAGGCTTTAAGGAAGATTTAAAGGAACAATATAAATTTTATCTAAATCTAAGGGTATATAGCTCTTGTAGAGAATAAGACGTTATATAAAAAAGAGAAAGGAATATAGGAAACGTGTAACTAAATATTTAAGGTCTTAGCAGCGGATGCATAGGTATAAGCCTACGCGGATTTTAACAGGTTTTAACCAAATTCTATTACATTAGTGGAATTTGGTGGAACTTAATTAAGTCGGCAGAATTTAGCAGAATTTAATTGACTTGGTAGAATTTAGCAGAATTTAATTAAAGCGTCGAAATTTATCTGTTAAGTGTTTCACTGAGACATTCCTACTGTAACTGGGCTAGTCCTGTTATACAGACTGGCCTCTTATATAACGTTATCCTTTATTAGGAATTAGGAAATATAATTATCTGGTATACTTCCCGTCCTATTATATAAGAGATTTTCTAGCAATATTGCTATACTATAAGTAAACTCTCCTCTTTATATAATATACCTATATAGCTAATTACTCTTAGGATAAACAGGAGAGGGTAGAAACTTTACCAGTAATTAATATGGAGGCTTAGGTAGGAGCTGTATTAAAGAGGTAGATGCGGACAAAGAGGCCCTTATATATAAATATAATTCTAATTTAGAGCCGTGAGTCTCTAAATATAACTATAAGTAACCTATATTACTTATATAGGGTAGAGAGCTAATTAATACTAGCCTTATAAGGCTTATATAGCGACTCTATATTATCTAATAGGCCCTTACCCCTTTCCTAAATATTTATTACGGAGTAAGTATAAGCGGTAATAATATATAGCGAAGTAGATATTATTAAGCTATGTATATAAACTATATAATAAAGTTAAGATATTGCGTAAGGAGAGAAGGTAAGGAAATGGGAAAAAGGGGTATATATTGTTAGTTTAGTTGCTTAGTTAATATATACATAGAGTAGAATAGGATTTAAGTAGCGGTCCTAGCAGAACTTAGCAAGATGTAGTAAACTTAGCAAAATATAGTAGAATACGGCAGATTACCGTTAGATTGCTATAGATTACCAATAGATTGCTATTAGATTGCCGTTTCGTGGTTAGTCTCTTCTTACTATATTAGTAGAAATAGGTAAATGTGTATAAGGTATTACGGAGGTATCCTATAGTAGTACCCCCCCTTTAAACTTAAGCTTCTATAAGATAGGGCTATAGTAGTTCTAGGTAAAGTTTATAAAAGTCTTTTGCAGTTTATATAAGTTTTATAGAGTTAATAGGTTCTTATAAGGGTTTAATAAAGCCTCTTTATTTTATAAGATATATATACTAGTATTTCCATTTATTATACTTAATGTCGTTAACTCTTTTAATAAGGTACTTATCTTTAGTATCCACTTTAACTAGTAGGGGAGGGTCTTAAATCTATTTAGGTAAGGCGTCTAATATAGGGGTAGTAGGGTAGAGGACTAGTATATAGAATATAGGGTGGATTTTAACCGTATTAGGGAGTTTTAGTTAGTAGGTATAAGAAAAGACAACCTTTTTAACCTTATAAGGGCCGGCGTTCTTCTAATTAAGTTTCTTAATAGGTTATTTTATATTTAGATTTTTTATATCTAGCCAGACAAAGTTACTAATTTAGTAGACTAGTACCAGAGTTGGGTTCTTATTTGCTATAGCTTTATAGATAGATTGGGCCTATATTATTTTATTAGTTAGGAATTCCTATAGTTCCTCCATCTTCTTTATAAATTTATTTACTTTTATAACCTATAAGGCATAATAAGCGGGGCGAGGAATATTACTAAAGGGTTTAAAACCCATTTATAGATGCTAGCTGTAGTTAGCTAGGAATAGGAAGATCTTTATAGTTTCCAAGACGGAGTTATTTATAGTAAACTTGGCAAATGCAAGCCAGTTTATCCAGTTGTCCTATAAATACGACGTATATACCCAAATATATTATTCTATTATAGCATTTACACATTCTATTTAACCATCCGTTTTTAGGTAATATGCTATAAATAATAGTGCTTTAATGCGGAGTTAGGTAGTTAGTTTTTTTTTTAAATATAGAGATAAACTAGCTGTCTTTATTGGAGATAATCATTTTAGGGAGTCTATAGAGTTTCTATATATAATCTAGGAATAGTTAGGCAATATATAAGGGCGCGAAGAGGCTTTAAGGAAGATTTAAAGGAATAATATAAATTCTATTTAAATCTAAGGGTATATAGCTCTTACGGAGAACAAGACATTGCGTAAAGAAGAGAAAGGAATTACGGGAGAGCCCTGTAATTAAATAGTCAGGGGTTTTGGTGGTTGATACATACGCACGTACGCGCGCGGTCTTCGACAGACTTCGGTAATTCGATTGATCTGTTAGAACTTGGCAGAAGTCAATTAAGCTGGCAGAATTTGGCAGAATTTAGTTAAAGCGTTAGACTTTATCTGTTAAGTGTTTTACTAAGACATTCCTACTGTAACTGGGCTAGTCCCGTTATAGTACCCTCCCCTTTGGCCAAAGGTCCAAAAACAATTTAATTTGGTTGAGAATTCATTTTTATTATGTTATATATTTTTTGCGTTGGGTAGCGGTGTAGAGTTTTGCTGGTTTTAATTATTAAATGGACCAATTAGGATTTTCTATGCCCGGTATAGAAAATCGCTATTGGCTCGGTCCAGGGCGGTAAGCCAAACTAATATCTTTGTAGTAGGTCTTGGCAAGGCGAATTTAACCAATTAGATAACTTTAACCGCCGGTTAAAGTTCCTTAACATCTTGCGTGTTACGTAACCGTGTTATGAACATTATAATATTTTTCGAGTTCTTTTTAAGTTCGAGCTTCCTGCTGTCATATTTTGTATATTCGTGTTAGGTGGCAGTTATTTGCCTTTATATTATGTCCATCCAGCCGGAGTAGGCCGCGAAAAATGGTCTTTGTGGAATTCTTTTACCAGGGAAGGCGTATTAATTTTAATTTGCTTATAGAGTTCCTAGGTTTGTATTTTATATCCTTCCCACTTAACAAGAAGTTCAAATCTTTTAGATTATGTTTTCCATCGCATATCATTAATCGAGTTAATAAAGTAAGAACCGTTACCATTGTCAACAATTATAGGAGGTGGCGGCGGCACTTTATAGGTTATAGGTTCGTCTTTTAAGGGTTATAGCAAGCTTACGTAGAATGTCAAATGTATTTTTATCTCAGTTGGTAGTTTAAGCTTATAAGCATACGGGCTTAATTTCTTCTTAATTTAGTATGGGCCCGTAAATTTCTAATTAAGTTTCTTTAAGGGCCGTTAAGTCTTTAGGTTTTATATATTTAGGTAAACCATATTATCTTCCTTAAAGTCCTATATAGGAGCTCGTCCTTTGTTCGCATGCCATTCCTATACCGTTTAAGCGTACGTTAATTTACTTCGTAATAGTTCCATTAACTGCTTTATTTGATTAGCGAAGTTGTACGCGTTAATTAACTGAATCTGTTTAATTATGGGTCCTATTATATTGATTTTGGGTTGTAGTTCGAATTCGAGTTAGGGGTCTTGTCTATAGGTTACATAGAATGGCGTCACGCCTATTAATACGTTTATTATATTGTTTGCAGTAAACTTAGCTAAAGGTAGCCACTTTTCCTAGTCATTTTGTAGGTAGGAGCAGTATATTTATAGGTATTGTTCTATAATCGCGTTTATAATTTTAGTTTGACTATCTGTCTCCAGATAAAATGCAGTTAAGAGTTATATTTAAATGCTTAATTGTTTATATAGAGCTTGCTAGAAGTCTAAAACGAACTAGCTTCCACGGTTAGATATTATTAAATTAGGAAGTCTGTGTAGCTTAAAGATATACTTAACAAAACATTCGGCTACTAATATCGCATTAATTAAGTCTATGGGGATTATATATCGTATTTTTATAAGATAGTTAACAACTACCATGACATTTGTAAACCTATTACTGTTAGGCAAGTCGACTATAAAGTTAATTAAGATGTCGCGCTATCTTTGTATTAGAATTAGTAGTAGTTGAAGTACTCCTTACTTCTTTACATAAGAGGTCTTTCTACGCACGCACATCCTATATGCTCAAACGTATTTTCGTACGTAGTCGTGCATCGTAGGCTAGTAGTATGCTTATTGAACAATCTTATAAGTCTTCGCACAGCTAGGATACCCTACTATAGAGGAGTTGTATACAAATCCGAGTATCTTAAATTGTAAAGGTTTGGAATTCGGAACTACTATCTTCTATTAATAGTACAATCGATCTTTTTAAATTTCGCATTTAGCAAGTGTAATATCCTTATACTATTATTTTCCCGTTTGAATCGCTTTTATTATATCTATTATCTATATATCGTTCTTGTATTTATATTCCATTAGCTTATTAATTTCTATTTCCTATTTATTAACTTCTAATTCATTTCTATTAAGTTCCGTATCTAGGAATATAGGACGTAGTTTTTTGAAATGTTTAGGGGGTAATAAGATCCATAATTGATTTATAATCTATTCGTCTAAAGCATTCGCAGGTAGGTTTTATAATTATTATATTAATGCGTTAGGCTTCTGATTGAGTTTGCCCAGTTAGTACATAATCTTAAAGTTAAATTATAAGAGGTATTCGGCCTAACGAATTTGGCGCTGCGTTAGCTGCTTTGTAGTTATAAAGTACTACAGGTTTTTATGGTCCGTTAACACGCGTATTAGAAATAACGATCCTTTAAGTTCTAGGCGCTATTGTTTAAAGTATCTAACAATTACAAGTAATTCCTTATTGTATATCTTGTAGTTCGATTCGGCAGGGGCGAGCTTTTGGGAGAGAAAGGCTACTAGGCGCAGTTTACCGTTCTTATTATATTGCGATAACACTCCCCCTAGGGCATAATCAGACAAGTCTGTTTCGACGACATATTTGAGGTCAGGGTCGAAGTGGGTAAGAATTGGAGCGGTTATAAAACGTTATTTTAAGTTGTTAAAAGCTTGTTCGCATCTAGCAGTCTATTTAAATTTCATATTCTTTCTTATTAGGTTTACTAATAGTTGGGCAATTTTTAAGAACTGATTAATAAATTAATAATAGAAATTTGCAAATTCTAGAAATCCTTAAATGTCTTGTACATTACTAGGGCTTTCCCAGTTTATAACCGCAGCGACCTTTTTAGGGTCCATTTTAATTCCGTCACGGGATATAATCAGGCCTAGGTACGTGACTTTGGACACATAGAACTTGCATTTCTTAATATCGCATTATAAACCCGCATCTTGCAGGCGTTTAAGGACTATTTAGATATGCTTCCGGTGTTCAGAAAGCGAAGATGAGTAGATTAAGATATCATTAATATACGTGGTAATAAATATATTAAGGAATTCACGAAGCGTATTGTTAACATATTGCTGGAACGTACTAGGACCATTCTTTATACTAAATAGTATTACTAGGTATTCGAAGAGTCCCCATTGTGTATAGAAAGCTGTGTACTTCTTATCTCCTTTACGGACACGGATTCGGTTAAAGGCAGCGACTATATTAAGCTTTGTAAAGTACCGTGCCTTTAATAAGCGGTCGAGCGTTTCTTGAATTAGGGGAATAGGATATCGGTTTTAAATTATAATTGCGTTTAGAGCTTAATAGTTAACATAGAATCTTAAGCCTCCTCCTAGCTTTTTAACGAATAGTATAGGTAAGGTGAATGGAGATTAACTAGGGCGAATAAATCCTTTTTCTAGATGCTTATTAAGGTACTATTGTATTACAAGCAGTTTTTCTTATAATATACCATATAGCGGACCAAACTTTGGTGTTATACTAGGTTTAAGTTCTATTTTAAAATTGTGTGTATCCTAATACAGGGGTAGTTGGTCTACGAATCTTCTTTTAAACTTATTGATTAGATTGTGGTACTCTTTAGGCATAAGAGGTTAAGGGTTAATATATTGCTTTAGTTCTAGTGCTTTCTTAATATCTTCTATAGTTACAGCAAAGATTTCGTGGTCTCGTTTTCGTGCTAACAAAACAAAAGGTGCGGCTTGTATTATACAAATTTTAAAAGGTTTTAGTATAACGTCTTCGCATTTTTTATTACAATTAGCAGTTATAGCCTTATTGTTTTAGTTCAGGGTCCGTAGTAGGGGTAGTTTATATTATATTAAATTTAAATAATCTTATACATGTTTGTAGGGCAGGTGGTGTTTTAAGTAATGACTTTAGCAGTAGGTTGTGCAGAACTTTAGTGTTTCTTTAACCCAGCTAATTAAAGGGTTGTGTTGTTTTAGCCATCTATATCTAAGTATCATCTTATATTGCTTTAGGGGTGTTACAAATAGGGAAATGTATTTAAGGTGTTTACCCATCCACATTTTTATAAGAGCGTAGTGCGTTAATTCGCTATGTATTAAGGGTTTGCCATTAAAGCCTTATAGGCCTTAGGGCTTATCAAGTTTCTTTAAATTTAGGCGTTAGGTTTTCGCGTAGTTTGTATCAATAAAGCCCATACTAGTGGCTCCGCTATCTATAAGGATTCGTACTTCCTTCCATTTTCTAAGTATTCGAATTTCGCCAAGTACATTAAGGGAGTTATGTTGTATATTAGTGCTAGAAGAGCCTAGACACTTATGCTCTTCCACTTCTTATCTTAAGGCGTGATTTGGCCCTAGGATAATTCGTTTTCCGAGTTAACTAAAGGTAAGGTGCTTTATAGTAATTAGGCATAATTTATAGAATAAGTATAAGTTAAGAAGTAAGTATAGCTTAAAGAACAAGTGCGATTTAAAGACTGGGAGGAACTATAGCGGACTTTTTTAAAAGGGTAAGTTTGGCAATTTCTTTAGATATATCCTTTTTTACCACATCCAAAGCATTCTCTATTTGTGGCTCAAGTTCTTTATTTGTTGGTTCCTAAGGGTGCATAGGATTAAGTGGCGTCAAGGTCCATAGGGTCGTGCATAGGTTTTGGAAAAGGGTCGCGTTTTAGGGTATATATCGGTTTCATAGAGTCTTAAACATAAGGTGTGGTTGGCTTTAGGGAACAAGTCTATTTATTATATTAAAGGTCTTCATTAATTTGTTAACATATTATAGTAAATTTGGGTAGGTCCTTTAGCAGTTCCCTACCTACTAACTATACTCTAATTTCATCCAAAATAGCTTATTAAAGAGTAGTAACTTTAGCGGCTTTATTCTAATCTAGTTCGCTAATAAGGCCTAAAAATTCCAAAAAGAAGCTAGTAAATTCTCGGTTCCGTTATTATAGGTTTTTAAGTTTGGTAATAGCGGTGTGTTCGCGGCTGGCGTTATTATACATTTGTTCTAACAGAGAGACAAAGGTTTCAAAATTAACAAAGGTGCCGTTATAGAAGAATAGGTCCATAGTTTATACAGCGTCTTTATTTAAACGAGATATTCTATAGCTAATCTTGCTAGCTTTAGTAGGGTATTAGTTATAGTTTATTAAAAGTTTAAAACAGAGCTTAGTTATAAAGGGGCGTAGGTTATTTTAATTTCTATTAAACATTAGAGGGTTAGGAAGCTTTTTTGATTTTATAGTAAGTACTAGGTTTATTACAGGTACGGGTTAAGCTACTATTACTGGTTTAGGGTTCGCATTTAACGGGCCAGGTTTGCATATAGTTATCTTAATCTTGTTTGTAGGTGTTGCTGTTAGGGTTTCCAACGTGAATACTTTGGCGTTGTAGAGTTCTTTGCGTATTACTTTAATTAATTGCTAATGCTGGGCTTCTAGTATAGCTTGTTGCTAGGCCAAGGCATCCGTAAAGGACTGTTGTATTATAGTCATTTATTCCCTAACTAGGGCCATAATGGTTAACGTGGCGGATTTAAGTTCGTTTACCATTTTAAGAATAGTGGTATTAACGCAATATAATATAAGGGCGCGAAGAGGCTTTAAGGAAGATTTAAAGGAACAATATAAATTCTATTTAAATCTAAGGGTATATAGCTCTTGCGGAGAACAAGACGTTATATAAAGAAGAGAAAGGAATTACGGGAGAGCCCTATAATTAAATAGTTAGGGGTCTTGGTGGTCAATGCGTGCGTACGTGCGCGCGCGGTCTTCGACAGACTTCGGTAATTTGATTGATCTATCAGAACTTGGCAGAAGTCGATCAAGCTGGCAGAATTTGGTAGAATTTGGTCAAAGCGTCGGACTTCATCTGTCGAGTGTTTTACTGAGACATTCCTACTGTAACTGGGCTAGTCCCGTTACACAATGGTAGGTGTTAATATATTAGGATAGGCAATTAAGTGTGTTATCTTAGATAGTTAGTTTATAACTACTATTGTAGTGGAGTAAAATGTCCTATACTTAGTATCTTGGCATTTTCCCATATATATTAAGCCTTCGGCTTCCCTCCTTCGACATCACGACCCTACCAGTTTACGGAATACATTCTTTTCTTCTCTTCTTACTAACTGCTTTACTAATTGATTCTAACTGATTACGACTAACCGACCGACCAACCGACCGACTAACAGACTGATAGACGGCACAGACTTCTATCTAAGGGACACCGTACCCTTCTACACTGTAATGTTTATACAGCCTATACTTATAGGAAGATTAACAATAAAGTTAATTAAGATATCTTTCTATCTTCGGTCTGGAACAGGTAGTAGCTTTAAAAAGCTATTATACTTCTTATACGAAGCTTTAGCTTATTAGTAGGTATAATAGCTAGAGATATACCTTTGTGTTATATTATACATATTTAGCTAATAGTACTCCCGTTTGTAATGGGACTAGCCTAGTTATAGTAGAAATGTCTTGGTGAAATACTTAATAGATAAATTCCAAAGCTTTGACCAAATTCTGCCAAATTCTGCCAGCTTGATCGACTTCTGCCAAGTTCTGCCAGATTAATTGAATTTTACCGAAATCCGGCGAAGACCGCGTGCGTATATACGCACGCATTGACCACCAAGACCCCGGACTATTTAATTATATAATTCTCTCGTTATTCCTTTCTCTTCTTTACGCAACGTCTTGTACTCTATAAGAGCTATATACCTTTACATTTAGATAGAATATATATTGTTCCTTCAAATCTTCCCCGAAGCCTCTTCGCGCCCTTATACCGTTAGAGTAGCTTTAGGGTTTGTCCTCGGCCTAGGTAGCTGGCTACTAGTAGATTATATATATGTTTAAGGAGCTTAAGCTTAAGTTTGTTATAGTTAGGTACTACTAGGCGGTTTTAGTAGTATAACCGGTCTCCATGGACTTTGTATTTACTTAGAGAAATCCTTTTAAAGCGTCTAACGCTATCTTAAATTAGCTTAAGCGTCTTTTATATAAACTTATTGTTCGGATATTCGTTGGTTATAATCTATTTAATAGTTTGATCGGTTATTTTAAGCGCGTATACCGTGAGATCTTTAGTAGGGGGTTTAAATAGTTTAGGGCGGAGTAGGGTTTAATTACGGTAAGAGCGCGCTTTTTCTTAAGCTGGTACGTCTTATAAATATTAGGTTAGGATATTAGGCTTCTAGCCTTAAACGCCTAGGCGGTATATAATTAAAAATTAGAATAAGGATAGATATTTTAACTAGCGGGCTTAACGGTAACTTAGCTGTTTTAGAGTTGTAAAGTACTTTAGGTTTTTATAATCGCTAAAAACTTTAATTAGTAATCTAGCTCCTTTTAATTACAGTCGCCATTGCTTAAAGTATTTAGCAATTCCCTATTATAGGTCTTGTAATTATATTTAGCTGGGCTTAGTTATTTTAAAAAGTATGCTATAGGGTATAATACCCCTTTCTTATTATATTAAGGTAGAATGACTTTAGTAACGTGATTGGATAAGTCAGCTTTTATAATACTTATTTGGTCTAGGTTAAAGTGTTAAAGTATAGGCATAGTAGTAAATATAACCTTTAGATAAGCAAAGGCTTTCTTATATTCCTTATTAAAGATAAAGGCTTTATCCTTTTAGGTTAAGGCTATAAGGGGTGAAACCAAGGCGGAGAAGTTATTAATAAACTATTAGTAGAAGTTGGCGAAGCCTATAAAGGCCCTTACGTCCTTAACGTTCTTAGGTTCTTACTAGTTTATAATTACTTTAACTTTCTTAGGGTCTATTTATACGCTGTTTATAGAAATAATAAGTCTAAGGTATAGGACTTCCGTTTTATAGAACTCGTATTTATCTATATCTAATTATAGGCTGGCTCCGCGTAAGGCTTATAGGATTAGTTTAACATATTTTTAGTATTTAGCCAAATTATTACTGTATATTAAGATGTTGTTAATATAAGCAGTAGAATGTGGCTGGTCAAGACAGACACCGAAACTCGTAATACTATTATGCCCCTTACGCACCAACCGGGAAGCAATGCTCTTAGTAGCTGGCACAGAGAACTATAATACACTGCTTTCAACACAAAAAGATCTTAAGGCGGTTACCTAATGGCTTATCAGCCAAAATGTACTAGACCGGTTCTGGGTGGCAGAGGAAATAGTAATAGAAGGCAAAGGGGCGAGTAATAGGCGCCCCCTTATAACTCTATAGTAGTAGAGTAAAGTTTACGATACTAGCGCGTCCGTAGGCTTATTACAGCAGCATTAGTTCTTAAGGAGGTTAAAAAGAAAGGTAGTAGAGCACTATAGGTAACTTGTAGGCGCTAAGTAGACGAGTCCTAAAAGGCGGGGAGATGGATTATAGGGTTTTCTCAAATGGAGTTTTCTCCCGATATATAAATAAGAAGTAGTCCCCGTAAGCCCAATAGGGATTTAAATCAGACGTTAAGCAATAAATAATAATAATAATAATAATAATATAAGCAGTATAAAAGACGTCTAGGTATGGGCGTAGGGTATTATTTATAAGGTATTGGAATAAACTTAGGGCGTTTACAAGGCCGAATGGGATTACTAAGTACTTAAATAATCTATATTGAGTACGAAATGCAATAAGCTATTTATCTCCTTTTATAATATAAAGGCGGCTAAATATATAGATAATATTTAAGCTTTGTATAGAAGCGAGCCTTACTTAATTAGTTAAGTATCTCTTAGATTAATGGGATTAGGTATTAGTTCTTAATAGTGACAACGTTAAGAGCTTGGTAGTCTATATAGAAGCGTAGACCGCCGCTAGGTTTCTCAATAAAAATTACTAGTACGGCTATAGGTAAAGAACTTGCTCTAATAAATCATTTACCTAGGTGTTTATTTAAGTACTTTTATAGTACTTAGAGTTTATTTTAGGATATCCTATATAAGGGTCCAAATCCTGGATATTTTCCTTATTTAACTATAATCTTGTAATTATATAGACGGCGTTCCGGTAGCTTATTAGCTTTTTTATAAAAAGATATCTAGATAATTATAGTACTTAACTAGTACCTTTGTGGTAGGGTTAGTATGCTTTTTTAGTGCTAAGGCCTTCTTAATATTGGCTATTATAATAGCGAAGATTATATATTCTGGTTTCTTAGTAAGTTATACCATTAATATAGCTCCAATTATGTGTATATCTAAGGTATTAAGCGAGCTTAGATTATTTTTAGTTTTCTATATAGTTTTTTATTCGGCTTTAGGTTCGGTATTAAATATAAAATTAGTGTTAGATTTAGGTTCGGGTTCTTTAAGTATCCTTTTTATAGTAGAATACCAGTTTTTCTAGTACTTTTATATATTAAGCATAAGCATAAGCTTCTGCTTAATTCGGGGTATAGTAGTTAAAGTTAGTTTATATGGTCTGGTGTAATTTCTAAGTTCTTAATAGACGTTGGTAGAAATTTTATATTAGTGGAATTTGGTAGAATTCTCGGATTGGTAGAATTAGGTAAATTTTCTAAATTTTGGTTTAGAGTTTAAGCAGCAAGTTATAAAGCACTTCTACTTATAACAGGAGGCGGTAAATAGAAGCTTAAGGTTGTCTTAATTAATAGTTACCTTATATAGCTTTATCTAGTATTATCTAAGGATTACTAGGTGACCTAGGGTAGTTATAAAGAGCTTAATTAATTTTTTATAGTTAGGTATTGGGGTTTTAGGGCCGCTATATAAGTAATACGGCCTAAGATAGTACGTTTACCATTAAATCTAAATACGTTAATATGCTGGTTAAGGGGTATTAGGGTAAACCTATTATCTTACGCGAAGATCTTATTAATAAATTCTATATCGCTAGCTCCTATATTAATTAGAACTTAAGTATTAGCCTATTAACCTTCTACCAAAGACAGCAGTTAATAGTTATACTATAATCCTAAGAGTTAAGGTTTATAATATCTAATATATTTAACAAGATCCTATAATATAGCTATCTTGAAGAGTAACTTAACTTTAGAATATACCTTTTAGTAGTAAGTAGAAAGGGGTTCCTATAGAATATCGGTTATAACTTTGTCCTTATAAGTAGTACTTATTAAATATAGGGCTGGAACAGGGTAAAGATTAGGGATAGTAACTAGAGGATTAATACGGTAAACGGTTATTACTATTAGCCGTTTATAAGTCGTCTTAGAGTATAGGGGTGGAGTAGTATCTTAAGATATAAGCCTTGCTTCCGTATTTAAAGTAAAGGCCTAGCTTAATATATTATTTTTATTTAGGGGACTCTAGTAGAGCATATCCTAGGGTTTCTATATTAATATTTATAGCGTTAGGGTACTTAAGCTAAAATAATAACTTAGTAAATATTTGTAGAGTTATTATATTATATTAAGGGGCGGACTTCAGTATTAGGCGTAGTATATTATTATACCGTTTATTAATAACATTTATATAGGCGTTAAGGGCTTCTAGTAGGTCTATACCTATTAGGGAGGTTTTTAGTTTAGGGCTTAGGGACTTAATAAGGCTGTTAATTAGTGCGGAGTTGTTCTAGCCTATTTCTTTTACGTAACGGTTAAATTTAGAGAAGTATACTAGGAAGGTTTTTATTCTTTAAGCTATATAGTTTATCTTTCTTTAAGTAGTAGCCTAGCGGTTTAGATACTATATATAGCTTTAAGAAGTATAAATAGACTTTATATTAAGTTTAGTTAAAGGGGTTTAATAGGGTTAGCTACGTCTCCTCCTAGTTTACTTAGGGCATAGTAAAGTTAGTTAGCTTTAGTTAAGTAGCGGTTAGCATTACCAGTTAGCTTATTTTTAAGCTAGCTTAGAAATAATTAGAGTTTTTATCATTTATTAGTAAATATTAGAGGGTTTAGTAGTTGTTTAGATTATTATAGTATAATAGTTAGTTTAGGGTAAATAGCTACTATAGGGTTAGGACTCTTATCCTATGTATTTATCTTTAAAAATAGCGTTTTATCTTAGGGCTCTAGTATAGGCATCTTAAGGGTGCGGATTTCTTCTTAGAGGTCCTTAATTATTTACTAGTATTATACTTCTTATTCGGCTTATTATTAAGTTAAAGTGGCTTTGTTTTATATAAGGGTATCTATAAAGGACTTCTATATCTCTACTAATTATTTTTAAAGTGTAAATATAGTGCTGGCGGCTATTATAGGGGCTTTAGGGTTGTTTTATATCCCAAAGGGCAGCACATAAGGTTAACGTAATATAGTATTATGGAGTAAGTATAAGCGGTAATAATGTATAGCAAAGTAGATATTATTAAGCTATATATATAAACTATATAATAAAGTTAAGATGTTGCGTAAGGAGAGAAGGCAAGGAAATAGGAAGAAAGGGTATATATTATTAGTTTAGTTGCTTAGTTAATATATATATATAAAACAGAATAGGATTTAAGTAGCGGTCTTAGCAGAACTTAGTAGGATTTAGTAGACTTAGCAGAATATCATAGAATACGGCAGATTGCTATTAGATTGCCATAGATTGCCATTAGATTGCCATAGATTGCCAGCAGATTGCCATTAGATTGCCATAGATTGCCGGCAGATTGCCATTAGATTACCGTTTTACAATCGGTCTCTTCTTATTACGTTAATAGAAATAGGTAAATGTGTATAAGGTATTATGGAGGTGTCCTATAACAATATTAAAGTCTTCTAAGGTTCTGTAGTGGGTGTTATAGAAATTATAAGTGGCGGGATTATAGGGCTTGATGTTCGTTATATAATATAAATTCTTAGCCTATAGTGGCGACAGTAGAAGCACTAGAGGGTAAGGATCGGATTATAAAATTAGAGGATAATAAGAAGTAGATAAAAGTTACTAAATTTAAACTACTGGGTCTCTTCTTTTTTCCTATTTTTATTTTATTTTATAGTATTTTATATAAAGAGAAGTATAAATAAAAAAGGTAGAAAGGAGATATCTAATTAGTAGGAAAGCTAAAGGTATTTACTAGAGTTTTGTGTAGAGCTTTATATAGAGCTTTATATAGAGCTTTATACGGAGCCTCCGCAGAGCTTCGCGCGGAGCCTCTGTACGCAGAGCTTAGTGTGGCGCTTAGTGTAGATCCTCTATACGTAGAGCTTTGTATAAAGCCTTTATAGAGCTTTGTGCAGAGCTTTATACAGAGCTTTAGTGGAGCTTTATACAGAGCTTTAGTGGAGCTCTATATGGGTAAGCCTTATTCCGCAGAGCTCTTATAAGCTTTATATCTATATAATATTACTTATCCTTAGGATATTTAGATAAAAGTGGTACCATTTTAAAGCGCTTTACAAGTTCTATAAATCTATACTAATAGAAAAATTATTCATTTAATATTAGGGGGTGCATTATAAGTATAAGCATATTAGGGGCTTTTGCTAAGACTATCCAGAGACTATCCAGATAGTCTCCGGATACTATTAGCTAATAGGTCTATTATCTAAGAGGGCTATCTAGCCTATCCTCTACAGGTCTAGGTACACGAGCCAAGTTATAATAATGCGTTAGGTCAGTGCCATAACATTATTTATAGTTAAATAATTCGCATTATTTGCCCTCGATAGCGTAGTGGGGTGGCTATATACTTGTCCTAGCCACTTACTTATTAATTACGATGGCTTTTTATCTTTATTAAGTGGTAAGCTAATACTAGCAGTCGTCTACTTGCTTAATCCCTTTTAAATACTTCTCCTTCTATTTTATAAAGTAATAAATGGCGTATCTAATGGAGTTATAATTCCTATTACTAAGCCTTACTCTATAGTAGTCTTAGTCTCTACTTCTAATATAACTTCTTTAAGGTTTATATACTTTTAGTAAGTTACCTTTATTACCTTATTATTAGTAAATATTTCACCTATATTAAATTTATTGTCTTTAATATCTAATCTACGTAATAGTTCGTTAGTTTCTCCTAATACCTATCTAGCACCCTTACGGGAATACTTTAAAAAGTTAAGAGAAAACTTCTCTGGAGGTAAACCTAATTAGAAAAATAAGTAGGGCAATAACAGCACTAACGATATAAAAAAAGAAAAGCCCTAGTCGCGGACCTCTTCTAGCTATAACTAGGGCAAGATATGGAAGTAGAGACTATCTATATTGCTATTAAGCTAGAAATAGTACTCTCTATAGGCGAGGTATGTTAGTTCTAAGTACTATATAATAGTAGCACTGAAATTAATCTTATATAATATAATTTAGTAAAAGAGTATAAGCTTATCCTATTACTAAGGTAGCAGAAACCTATTATAGGATTCCTAGATAAGTATTAGATTCAACTATATAGTGCCTATAAGCTTATAGTGCTAGTAGCTAATATATATAACCGTATTAAGATAGTTGGCCCGCAACCATTCTGGGCGGCTAACTTTATAGACTATAATCTTATTCTTAGATACCCTTAGCTTATAAAAGTAGGTTTTAAGATACGCTTTAAAATAGAAGCCTTTAAATAGTGAAATAATAAAGAATTAGAAGGGCGTATTTTACTAATAAACTTAAAAGATATCCTAGAAGATATAGCTCTAGGAGAAATAGTATACGCTCTCTACCTAAAGGAGTATTAGATCTAACCCCTGTTTTATAGCAAGATAGATATAGAGCCTAATATAGGCGATAACCCTTCTATAATAGATACCCTATAGGGAACTGCTAGATAGGTCGCGGAAATACTATAGGGAGGCGGCGATCTTAAAAATCTTATAAAATACTTCTACCGCTATAGGTTACTCTGGCTTAAGCAATACGCAAAGAGTATGCTATAATACCTTAAATGCTATATTAAAGAGTTCTCTACCCCCTACTGGCTACTGTATAAAACTGTTTAATATATAGTAGCAACTATATACAAACAGCCACTATAGCGCGCAATACTGCCCGTAAGTGTTTTAAGGGAGCTCCGAGACTTACCTAATAATAATATAGAGAACAAGCGTAACCCCAACCTATTAAATATTTTATTAGGCCTAAGGGACTTACTTAAGGTATTTTTAGGTAGGTATGTAAAAGTCCTTTAGCGGAACTCAGAATACAATTATATAATTAATTTAAAAGAAGGTAAATAACCACCAAACCTTTCTATTTATAACCTCTCTTGTAAAGAGCTTAAGATCCTATAGGAGTACCTTAATAGCTTATTAGAAAAGGATAGATCTAGCTTAGTAAGTTTTCGGTAGACGTACTAATCCTCTTTATCTTAAAACCAGATAGAACTATAAGGCTATATATAGACTATCGCGGTTTTAATAAAATTATAATTAAGAACTGTTACCTACTACTACTGGTTAGTAAAATACTAGATTAACTATTTAGGGCGAAGATCTTTATAAAGCTAAATTTATAAGACGCCTATTATAGGCTCTATATTAAAAAAGGGGATAAGTAGAAGACCGCTTTTAAGACCTAATACGGCCACTTTAAGTATATAGTAATGCCTTTTAGGCTAGCCAATACGCCCATAATATTTTAATTATATATTTACAAAGCCTTAGGGGGACTAGTTAACCGCATATGCGTTATCTATTTAGATAATATTTTAATCTACTTAGAAGATAAGAATTAGCACAAGCAATACGTCCGTAAAGTACTGGAATATTTAGATAATTGGGGCCTCTTATTAGAAAGTACATATAGAGTTGTTTATTAATGAAATGGGTTAATTAATTAATGATCTTGACTTAATCGTTAATTGACCTTATCTTAAGCCCCTATGGCTTTAAGCTACGAAGAGACTTTACAGTGTATATAACCCACGCCTTTAGAGAATATAGATTATCTAACACACCCCCTTAGCTTCAAGCTCTTTAAGGTCAAAGCTAACCACCTTCTTATGTCAGTTAATGAGTTAATTAAACTATAATCTTATCTAAATCCTTCCGTCTTGCTCTAATATTATCCCTTAGGTTCTCTAGTTACTTCTCCTTAGCTAGCTATTCTTTAATAACCACCATGCTAATTATATTAATAAAGCCTTGGAATCTCTACTTAGGTAAAACCTTTATAAGTCCATCTGCGATTATCTGTTTTATTACTGTCTATTAAAATAGTACTTATTTTATTGCGTATTCCTAATATAGTTAGTATTAATAGATGTTAATATATCTAAGCTTTATAATTAGCTTTGCCGTATCTTCTATAATTAGTTAAAGTGTTTAGGTATAACGTTGTTGCTTTAAATAGCTTGCTAATAAAGATATCTTCTTTTACTGTCTATAATAGGGCTAATAACTTAGCTTCTGTGCTTAACGTTGTAACTATACCCTACTTATTTGCTCTCTAGGCGATTAGTCCCCTAAATAGCTTTATAATATATTCTTATAAGCTCTTTTTATTAATAGAGTTATCCGCGAATAATGCATCGCTAGTATAGATAAATAATTACGCTTTACTTTTACTGTCTCTGTTATCTTATCCTTTATTATATATTCCTTTATCTCTCCCTTTACTATTTATTCCTTCCTTATCTCCTCTATAGTAGATTACTTTACTTCTTATACTATATAAGTACTAGATTACTCTATCTACTACTTAATGGTGCTCTTGGCTTAGGTTCTAATTAAACCTTACCAGCTATAATATTATAAAAGCAATATCTGGACGCATTGTAGTGGCTATATAGAGTACTAAACCTAATTTTCTCTAATATAGCATTGTAAAAGCTAGTAGGGATATAGGATAGACTAATAGGTCTATATTAGGGACGAACGCATTAGATAAATTAATTGGTAATTAGTAGGGAGGAGTTCTAATTCTGCTATAGGAGTATCTAGAAGACGCCCTTTAAGATCTATCTTATACTAATTAGCTATCTTCTTAATATAGGCTTCCTAGGATAGCCATAGGAGCCTCTAGCTATAATTATATAGTATATAGATTTCTAGGAACCATTTTAGCTCTCTAAAGGTACTTATCTAGTATTTCTTATTTAGCTCCTTAATTACTTCTTAAGCTTTCTTCTTATCTGTCTTTTAGTAGCAGAAGATAATATTATTAACGTAAAAGAAGACAACTATTCCTCCTTTTAGTATTATATATAGCTCTTAGGGAACCTCTTTAAAACCTAATTTGTTTAACGAGCTTATAAGATTCTTTTACTATAATAGACGGGATTATTATAGTCCGTAAAGGGCTTTTCTTAAGCGTAGTACTTTGTTTGTCTTTCCTTTATTAAATCCTGGCGGTAGCTTTATATAAACAACTTTATTAAAATCACAATAGACAAACACGTTAACTGTATCTATCTATATTATCTCTAGGTTAAAATTTATGGTAATCGCTATTAGGGTCCGGAAGGTCGTACTCGCTAATATAGTAGCTCTTATAGGTAGGTCTCCTAGGGCCTGTTAATTTTTATATACTACTAAGCATGCCTTGCATTTCTAGAGAAATCCATACTTATCTATCTTATAGACGAATACCTATATTAAGCTAAGGGTCTACTATCCCTTTATATGCTTCTTATCTGTTTCCTAAAATAACCTTATTTAATAATAGGATTAGAGGTAGGCTTATTAAGCCTCTTAGAACTAGTCTTAAAGAGGGTATATATTAAGGTCCTTAATTAACTAAAGTAGAGGAGGTAAGTTCTTCCTATATAATCTAATATTACATATTCTGCCTAATTTTAGCTTGCTATTATTAAGTTAACTATTAAGGTTAAACTTCTTTCCTACTAAGAAGGCGCTATAATAGGCTGAAGTAATCCTTTTAATAATAAAGTCTTTAAACCTATTATCGCAGGCTTTCTTAAATAAGTCTTTAACTAAGTTGTTAAACACTCCCTAAGTATAAAACCTATCTCCTACTTGGTTATTAATATCCTAACTAGTATCTTATATATCTAACTTTATAGGATACTTAACGTGAAAAGCATATAGAGATTCTTTATCTTTTTCTATTGGTGGTAGCGTATAATATATATCTTTAAGAGCTCTTATAAGCTTAAAATCTACTAATTTATTAAAGGTTTATATTAGCTTATTATTAACGTTGTCGTCTTCCTCTTAAATTAACAATTTAAATACTTCTTTATTGTCTTCTAGAAGAACCTTATTCTTAGTTAAGGTATTAGAGAGTTAAATCTTCTTAATTAGCGTGTCTAATTTAGCGTATAGATCCTTTAAGATGTCCGTTTACTTACCATTAAAGAACGTCTTTTTATTAAAGATAATGTCCCTAGTAGAGATAACAATACAGTTAAACCCCTTATAACGATACGACTTATTCAGCCGACCGTATCGTAATACTAAGGGTATCATTATATTTGGTATTTGTATATAAAATGCACCCAAAATCAAAATTAGGTAATGATATTATATATCTACGTCTATAAAGTCGCAATTAAACGACTGGCTACACTAAAATACATTATAATTAATTGCTGTTTGGTGTTCTGACTTCGTCAATTTTAGAGTTGTCGCTCGTGCCTTAATAGGGTCATAATTATGTCTCTATTACAATCTTCCTGCTATTCCTTATAAAGGTAAAGCTTTTATAAGGCGTCAAGCGCCTTATCAAGCTTAATTTGAGGTTGCTTAACAACTTCCTCATCTATCTCTGCATCACGGTCGGGCCCTGCGTAGAGCTCTGCTATATACTCAATAAGATCCTCCGTTAAATCCTCTACTTCCTTACCCGGTAGCTCAATAAAATCCTAAATATTTATCGCAGCACGGATTCTTTCTGCTACTTATAGCTCTTCTACCATTACCTACAGCTTATCAACAATAGGAGGATCTATATAACCCCAAGAGTGAGGCCGTGGGCCTATACAAGAGTTAAATAACGTAGATTTAATAAAGCAGCTCCTAATTATCTAGGGCATAACTTCCTACCAAGCTGCAATTATCCATTAAATTGCCTATAGGACATGCATGTACTTAATTAGATCTTAGTTTTTAAGTAAATGCTCCACTATAAACCGCATCTAATATCTTTAGTAGAGAAGCTTAAAGTTTACAATTATCCCTTAATTAAGAGGCTGGTATACGGAGGTGCAATTTAGAGGAAGGAACTTAACGCGCATATTCTTAAGAGAGCCGTTCTTAAAGACCGTTCAAGCGGCTGCTTTATGGGCGCTAAAGCCATTAATTAAAAGGAGCACTTTCCTACTAGACATCCTTTTATTAAACTAGGTAAGCTATTTAAGCATAATAACCATTGTCATTTAGGCCTTCTCATTATACCTCCAGATAATATCCAATAAGGTTATATTAACTTTATTAGCCGTAAAGCAACGTAGCCGTTATACTAAGCTAATCATAAGAAGTGGAAGCTTGTTAAAGCCATCTACATTCGTGCAATTGCCTAAAGATATTTATACCTTCTACTTCTTCATTCCTAATTAAGCCTTAGTAGCTAATATAGTATCTAGTATAGACTTCTAAAATAGCCCTGTCTTATCCATATTATAAACATCTTTTAGTAGATAAGGTGCGATAATTGCTTAAAGCTCTATTATGCGATCCTCCGCCCCCTCTATATTAACTAAGGCAGCCTCACCGTGCTGCTTTCTCTTACGGATATTATTATAAGATTTAAAGCCTTCCAACCAGCCAATAGACCATTTTAGCTCTATTATCTTAGCCAGTGCAGGTATTTGTTACTATAACTAAGCGGCAGCGGCATGTATAAGCTCGCTAGAAATAGGAATGCAAGAGTTCTATAGGCGTTGGTGCCACTTAAAGAGAGCTTCCTCTAAAAGAGGCTATTCAGCATCTCTCTTACGTTCTCGCCTGCCTTGCCTACGTAGCAATTTAGCTATATTAAGGTGTTTAAACTTATCGCTAAGTATTTCCTATATTAAGGATTAACTAATTCTATAATAGAAGAAGTCGGTAGCCCATTAAGCAAGCTAGTTTTGCAGTAGGTAGGACTAATTTTAGTAGTAGGTGCGTATTTTTTGGCATTCAAAGCCAGAAAATCCATAACGTCGTTGCCTTTCAGGATTTTGATGTTTTGGCATAATAAATAAGGTAGAATTAAGTGTAGAGAATAAGATCAAAGGGTTAATTTAATAGATTTAAATTATTGTGTAAAAGTATTAATGGCTAAAGATGCGGTAAGTAAGTTAAATCCAACAAATCAAAATCTGCTTATAACAATATTGGTAAGACACCTTAATAATATCACCAAAAGCTAGAATATCGTAATATTACACCAAAAAAAGGTTTGATTAAGGGTGTAGATCGTAATATAGAATATATCGTTATAAGGGGGTTTAACTGTACCTTTATATAGGATCTAGATTCTATAGATATTGGTAGAGTTATAGCCAATAAGGTAGCTAATATGGGCTCATAGATCTAGCTTGTTTAGCTTTTTTTTTTAGGTAGGCATCTAACGTTATCGCGTACGCCTTATAGCCGTAGGCTTTTAGGTGCGCTAGTTGCGGTTTTCTTAATCTTCTATTGGCTAGGAAGGTATAGAACTTCTTATATAGCAATTTCCATCTATTACTTTCCCGTGGCGTTTAATCTCTAAAGTAGACTATATAGTTAACTATCTCGTTCTATAGATTATATAGTAGATTAGCAGCAATTCTTATTACTTATGCTCTCTTAATAATTATACCCCCTAAGTATTTGGTGGTACTATTCTAAGCTTAAATATATAGCGCTAAAGGCTTAAATATAATCCCTTAAGTTTGTAGCTATTTAAGGGTTCTTCTTCTCCCTAGCTTATTATCTAATCTAATAGTGTTAGCTTTAAGGTTATACTTTAAACGAATCTATAGGATAAAAATTTTAAGCACTTATAGTGTCTCCTTTTTCTTATTATGCGTTATTATAAAATATGGGAAGGATCTTTTTAAGAAGGTGTTGTGGATAAGCATAACTTATATAAATCCAGCATATACTTTTTTAAGGTTAGTTTAGTTAATATAAAGGTGAAGATAGAGTTTATTAATATTCTAATTTAAGAACCTTTATAAGATCTAACGCTTAATCTTAGCCAGACTATAGTATTAATATTCTGTTATCTTAGGGCCTTAAAGCTTAACTCCTAGGGCGTTAATACCTAAATAATAAAGGCTTATAGGTCCTAGATAACCTAGACGCAGATATTATAGTTATATATTACCTTTTGCATCTAGATAAATATTTCTTAATAATACTCTATTATCTATAACATTCTTCCATTTAATATAGGATTATATTATCCTTCTAAACTAGGAGATTATTGTCTCCTTTATTATCCTAGTAGTACTCTTATTTTTAAAGTAGACAGAATAACACTAAATTTATATTAAAGTCCGTATAAAAGGCAACGTCCTTAAGACGTAGGATTCTCTTACTCTTGTTTGGTTTTATAACTTAGATAGTAATATTACTATAGCCTAGTATAGGCACTTCTAACTGCCGGCGATAATATATTTATATTTTAGAGCTTTTCTAAATTTATAGAAACGAGAGAGGCTATTAAAGATATAGAGAGTGGTTTCTAAGTTAAGAATAGTTAATAGCTTTAGTGGATGGAGTTAAACTATATAAAACGATTATAGGAATATTGTATTAGCTTCTCCCTTAATTGTAACTTCCTAAATCTTATCCTGTTATTGTCAAGCCTTATCTTCTTATTCTTTAAGTCTAATCTTTATAACTTAGTTAGTAAGATCCTTATTCTTCTCCACCTTCTTTAGTACCATTTTAATGCGAACATCTTTAATTATAACCCTTATAGGTCTCTTATCTTTAAATAAACACCAATAGTCCTAAAGGAAGTGTCCTTATATTCCGCACGCTAGGTACTTAGGTATTAGCTTCTTGCAGGACGTCTTTTTATCCGCTAGTATTCTAGCTCTCTTTAAGCGGCTCTTGCATACTAAGGCTCTTCCTCTTTATAAACCTTTAGTAGTATTAGAGTGATCCTTAATGGCTTGCTCTGTAAAGTCTGCATTAAAGGTACTCCCTTTTATAGTAGCATTAGCTTTCTTTAAGGGTGTTTTAAGTCCTTCTTATAGCTCCTTTACTACTCTATAGTATTTGGAAGATTTTAACTTCTAGGGATTATTTAATTCGGTAGTCTATTTTATACAGTAGGTGTTATTAAAAGGTTAAATAACTTCTGCCAATTCTTAAAGCTAGATTCTATTAAATATTTAAAGGATCTTATACTTCTATCCTAGTAATATTACGTGTTCCCATTAATCTAACCATTGGTTTAACTTTAATAAGTGTTTAAACCCCTTAATGGCTTTTGTATACTAGTATTATACCTTTTTCCTAATAAATAATAAGGTAGGTTCTGTATTCTCCTTTAACTAAGATAGCCATTCCTTAACTATAAGGGAAGGGTTAAGCAGTAGCTTCTTCTAAATTAATACGATAGATATAATTTAGGTGCTGATCTGTTAAAGATGCTCTTCTTATTTTAGGAAATACTTTATATTCTAGTCGTAGTATTATCTGCTATTCTTATACGCTTTCTGTTAATTTGTTAAGAGCTATATATATAAGATTGCATCCTTATTAAAATCTGTAACTTCTAGATAGGCTATTTCTTATAGTAGACCTTCTTAAGGTGCTATATTGTCTAGGTTAACGTAGGCCCAAATTCGCTAATCTATAAGAGCTCGGAGTTGCTATAGCCATTGCTCCCAGTCTTCTGGCTTCTTAAGGATGATTATAGTTAACAAACTTAATGGTGGAGTTATTTGACTAATAGGCAAAGAAGGAATTAAGATAGTATTTTGTCGTTAGGATCGTCCTATAACAATAAGGTAGAATTTCTTTAAATAATTAAATAATAGCTGAATAGCTTCTTAAGTCGGCGGACCGGGCTTATAACTATTAGAAAGTGCATATAGAGCTATTTATTAATGAAATGGGTTGGTTGATTAATAATCTTGACTTAATCGTTAATTAACCTTATCTTAAGCCCTTATAGCTTTAAGCTACGAAGAGACTTTACAGTGCATATGCTCCGTGCACGTAACCCATGCATATAACTCACGTCTTTAGAGAATACAGATTATCTAACACCTCTATGCTAAGGCGTTAAAGTATATTTTTAACACTAAGTAGGTTAAGTTCCTAGGTTATATTATAACACCTATAGGTGTAGTTATAGACCTAGTATAGGTATAGTCAATTTAGGAGTGGCCAGAGCTAGAGAGCTACTAGGACATTTAAGTGTTCCTAGGCTTTACTAATTTCTATAAGCGCTTTATTTATAACTATTTAGACGTTACCTAATACCTATCTAACTATATTACTAAAACCTTTTAAAACCTAGCCTAAGAAGCAAAAAGCTTAAAGGCGGAAAGGAAGAAAACCGAGAAGGGATTAACTAAATAGTATAAACTATAGATATGGCCCGGAAAGGTTTAGGAAGCCTTTTAAGAACTATACGTAAAGTTTATAGAAGTTTTACTATTATGGCATTTTAACCTAAATTAGCTACTAATATTGGTTACTAATACATTAAATTTTGCCCTTATTGGTATCCTACTATAACCTAATAGGCGTCTAGACGCTACCTAGCTCCACTAGAGACTGGTAGTATTCTATAATAGAAAATTCTAAGGACCTAAAGTTAGGTATTATACCTATAATAAGGAACTGCTGGCTATAGTTAACTACTTTAAATAGTGGCGATACTACCTTAAGTACGCAAGCTATACCACTCGTATACTCTTAGATTATTATAATTTACGCTACTTTATAACTATAAAGGAGCTTATACCTTAATAAGCCAGATAGGTAGAGGAGTTTACGCGATTTAACTTTTAGATTAAATATAAGCTAGGGGAAATAACCCTGCTAACCGACTATTATAATGGCTAGACTATACTAAAGGCTTTAAAACAGGAGAAGGAAAATAGATAATAGATATTTTACTCCCTATATTATAGAATAAGCTCTAGGTATAGAATGCTTAAATACCTATAGCTCTATGCACTAAATCTTAGGCGGTATAAACCCCATTAGCTTCTACTAATATTCTAGCTAGTACCTAGTCCGTAGCTAATAAGGGTCTAAATATACCTAGATAGGATATCCCTAATATAACTTCGGAACCTAGTAATATACTACTAATTGCTAAGCTATGCCTTTAAACTAATAGCAAAGCTAAAGAGCAATTAAAACTTGGAGCCCTATAATAACTAAAGGACTTTAACCTTATAGCGGCCTTCCTAATATATGTGTACTAAAGAGTTATAAGATCTATAGTACTATCTAGTCGCGTACTTAAAGTAGTATAAGACGGAACAGCTTTTACCTAGGAACTATCTAAAAGGTTAACGGATTTTATCTATAAGGTATAACAAAGGAACGCCTTTTATACTATTTTTAATGCGGAAGCAGACTAGAAATATAATAGAAAGAAAGCTATAAAGCATTAAAATTAGGAACTAGACCTAATGGGCCTACTATATAAAAATAGTAAGGTTTGGATGCCATAAGAAGCAAATCTATAATAGAAAATTCTTATAAAGATTTACGATAATCTTTTAGGCGGCCACTATGGTTAAGTTAAAATAGTGGAATTACTTTAATGCAAATATTATTGGCTAAAGCCTAAGTAGAAAGTAAAGGAGTATATTAGCTACTATAAGAAGTATTAAGTATATAAAATCCAAAGGCATAAGCTATAGGGTTTACTTAAATTGGTTTCTTCTGCTAGTAAACTATAGCAACATTACGCTATGGATTTTATTACGGATCTTCTACTATTTAAGAATAAGTAAGGACAAATATATAATTTAGTCCTGGTACTTATTAATAGGTTTTGAAAGTATGTCTAATACTTTCCTATTAATAAGATAATTAATATATAAGCGCTTACAAACCTAATTAAGGAAAACTGCTTTCTTAAAGTGAATTAATTATACTTTATTATTACTAATAGAGGTAGCGTCTTTATAAGCTAGTACTAGTCAGATCTATGCTTTTATTTAAAGATAGACCACCACTATAGTACGGCTTTCCATTTATAGATAGATAGGTAAATAAAACGCCAGAATTAGAAACTGGAGTCTTATCTGCAAATATATTTAAACCACTAGTAAGATACTTAGTATAAGCTACTTCCGTATATGGAGTACGCTTATAGCTTAAAGCAATATTTATTATATTAGTTTGCACTAATCTAGATTACCTATAGCGTTTAACTATTTATATTTAATGGTATACCTAATAATTATTAGCTAAGGCCGTATAATTAATTATAGGATTCTACTAGAAAGTCTAAGGATATCTATTAAAGAGTATAAAGGTACCTTAAGAAATGGGAAGAGTAATAGAAGTATGCAAAGTAGAGCCTATAAGATGCTTAAGAGCAGCAGAGACTCTGGTATAACTATAAATACTAAAATAAGCATTTCGGCGTAGGCGATGAGGTTCTATTATATTTAACAAATATTAAAACCCATTAACTATTAAAAAAGCTTAATATAAGATACCTAGGCCCCTTCTAAATTAAGAAATAAATTAGTAAGTTAGCCTACCGTCTCTAGCCACCCCTATTTATAGCCTGTATATATTTAATATTTTATATAAATCTACTAGAGCTATGGTATAGACTACCGCCAGAAAAGAACTTCCGTCTAGGCCTAATTAAATACCTTAAAGTGGTAGGCGAGCAGTATAAGGTTAAAGCTATACTATACTATAAATCTATTAAGAATAAGCTTTAATATAAAGTTAAATGGCTAGGCTAGCCTGCTAAGAACTCTATATAGAAACTAGAGGATTACTTTAATTATTATAAAGATATTTTAAAAGAATATTAGGACTAAGGTCCGTAATCTATAAATTACAGAAAGCGCTTTAATATTATAGTATTATTATAACCTATAAAGAAAGCTTATAGTAGGCCGTAAGAGGCCCTGAAGAGTAAGAAATAGGTTAAATTAGATATAGAACGGACAAGCTCCAGAAACCATAAGGATTAATTAAGGCTACGGCCTAAGGTAGAATAGGTCCTTAGCCTTTTTATATATATAGTATAGAATTAATAGGGTATTTTGCTAGAATTATATTCCTATTTATTAGTCTATATTAAAAATACTATTCCTATACCTTTCTAAATGCCTTATAAGGCCATCTTAAGCACTAATTAAGATCCTTAAGTGCTACTATATATAAGAACCAATTCCAAATTCTATAAATTTAAACTATAAATGCCTAATCTAAAAAGCCACTATACCTTATTCTTACGTATATAATTAGTATCTATTAGCTCACTAAGTAATGGCTAACGGGAATAAAATCTAGAACTCTTAGCAGGAGTATAGGTAGGTATAAAAATAGGGGTAGGCTAATAAGGTATAGAAGGAGTAAAGACTCTTAAACACTTAGCACTAATATTAGGTCTAAACTGGTACTAATAAAGCTCCTAAAGTGTAAGCTTATAGTTAATAAAGATACGCTTAAGCCTAGAATAAATAGAGATGTTAGCTAGCTAGTAAAGTCTAGAACCACTAAAATCTTATTACGGCAACTGTTAATTACCCATCTGCTAGGTACCTAAAGGGTAACCTACCTAATACCGCATTATATTATGCTCCTTTAAAACTTAACGCGTATATATAAACTCCTTCTTATAGTAAACGGCGACCTTCTTCTTATCATCCCTATCTTTTACCCTATCCTTAGTATACTAGCCTTATTCCTTTATTAGGCGTTACTAGCTAGCTTATGAGAAATTATAGGCGGTATAGATGGCTGTAGCATAGTCTTAAATTTAACCTAGATGTTTAGTATTAGCGCTAAAATAAGAGAGAGCCTAGGCGATATAGTAGTTAAAAAATATTAAAGGATTGTCACTACTTAGGCCTAGGCTATTAAAGCTTAAAGTTAGTAATAGAAACCTATTAAGGATAGAAAAGCTTACCTTAACGCAACTACCGCTCTTAGTATATATATATTAATTGTAAGGACTAAAGGTATTAGACCTTATATAGTAAGTCTTATTATAAGCATCCAGAATCTTCTTATTAGACTTCTGGTCTTTTAAGGACGTGTATATAAAGTTATTTAGGTAGGACTAGTACTAGTTATAGGTTAGCGGAGGTTAGGGTTCTATATATAGCGGCAGGGCCAAAATACGCTAAGGAATTAGCTTAAAACAGTAGTTAATAGGAGAATAAAGAGGTATATTAAATTAACAATATATTAAGTAAATATCCAAAATTGGACGAAGGCGGATAATAAGAAAGTAAAGTGTTAAGGAAAAGGATTAAGCTTAATAAGTAAAGTATCTTTACTTTATCTTCTAATACCCTTCTAGTATATAACCGTAACCTTGCCGATATAACTTTGTTATAATAGTACAATTCAGAAGGAAGGAAACACGCGTATATACTATTTAGCCATTACTTCCTTATAAAAAAAACTAATTACGCGGCCGGTGAAGGCAATTAAGACGTTAATTAAAGACGTATATAGGTTAAATTATACCTAAATAATACTATAGTATTAAAGAATAACGTTATAGACGTTTTTAATAATTGTATAATAGCTATAAGATGCTATTATAAAAGGTCTCTTCTATTTACTAGGTAGTAGATGTAATGGAACCTTATAGCAGGAACTACGGTGGGTCCTATTATTAGGCTAGGTATGTAGGTAAGAACAGTTTAACAACATAATAATAACTAGTGGAGTAGTTGCCTAACAGATTAACTCTAATTGTATTCTAAGATTTACTACGAAGAGAGAACTATCTGGGTAGGGACTGTGGTCCTTTAAATACATAACTATACGCCTAAGAAATCCCTTTGCTCCGTGAGGTACGTGTGCTCTGTCTACTCTACACAGATTATACAGATTATATAGATTATATAGATTACACTATATAACCTTAGCTACCATTCCTCGTTATATAGTTCTACCGGATCCATTCTAGACCGTGCCTATATTAACTAACTAGCTTCCTCCAACTCTTCTCTAAGTAGTCGTAATATTGTACTTAAGCTGTCCGTAACACTATCTCCCTCCTCTTTATCTTTGTTCTTAAAGATTTCTAACATCTCCAAGTTATCTACTAGAGGTGTAATGTCCGTTTAATTAGTCTGGTTAATATCCTTACTTATTATGCCTAAAGTATCCTCTTCTTCTTCTATAGCTTGCTGGTCTTGTACTATTGCTATAATCTTGTCTCTGGGTAAGATAATGCCGTCTCCGTGTTCTTGTTATGTGAAAGAGGGGCTAGTCTATATTGCACTAGCGAGTCCTACCGCTTAATAACCATCCTCTTGTTTAGAGTGCACTAAAGCGAATATTTAATTGTCCTGTGACGTTCGCTCTATCTCTGACGCTAAGTATACGCGTCCTATAACTCTTAACAGTCTTCTGGTTCCCTAAGTAACCTATTATAGGGTCTCGTGTTTAATCTACCGCTATAAAGCTTAATAATGAGCTCTCTGCCTCCCTCGCGGAGCTTTAGCATACTTGCGCTACTTATAAGGCGTACTTGTCTGCCTTGGCGCGTCTTCTTTGTCTTAAAAAGGTTCGTGAGAAGGTTCATTCCAAGGAATAGAAACTTGTTTAATAGGGTCTGTCTAAGCTAGGTAATAAAAGAACTAGCTCTCCTTCTATAAGGGAAATAACTCTAAGTAGCTTAGCAATTGCTCCTCTTAGGTCCCCCTTAGGCGACTTATTTTTTGGCGATTCTTTTTTGTTAATACTGCCTAACCTATTTTCTTCTAATACTCCTATACCTTTCCTATAGCGTTCTTTAGGTTGCTTAGTAGTTTCTAGGTAGTCTTACTATAGCCTATCCACTTTACCTTATACTATGTTTTGTCATCTACGTCCTTGTAACTAATAATCTTTAAAACTTACTATTTGTCTTCTTCCTGCCCTTTATATATGTCTGCCTTATAGACTGGTGGCTTAACATTCCCATATACTAGCTCTAGCATTGCAATATGCTGTATAGGGTAGATTTTTATTTTGGCTAGTAGGTTTAACTTATACGTAACTAATAAAATTCTTTACTTAATTTTAAAAGGTCCTAGTCTAACATAGTCTAACTTTTTGCTTAGTTATCGAATCTTGAAATTTTTATATAGTAGCTATACTTTATCTCCCTCCTTAAGATCTGGTCCCTTAGATCTCTTAGTATCGTAGTACCTTTTTATCCTTTACTGTACTAGTTTGGCTGTTTCTGTAAGGTCTATATAACGATTTATTAACGTCTCCATTCTTTATTTAGCTGTACTACTCGTTTTCTTTACTTGACGTAGCAATAATAATGTTTTTGGCTTATATCCGTAGTTTGCCTTAAATGGTAATATTCCCATTCCTTCTTATAGTATTGCATTGTATGCAAACTGTATAACTGGTAATAACGATACCTAATTGTTCTATATATAATTAATATAATGCCTTAGATACTGTTCTAGTATCTAGTTTAGCCTTTCTGTCTGTCCGTCCGTCTGCAGATAATATGCTGTAGAGGTTACTGCGCGAACTCCTTATTCTGCCAGAAACACTTTCTAAAATACTGCTACGAATCTTGGATTTCTATCCAATATAATCTTGTCTGGTGCTCTATATCTTGCAAACACTTCCCTTATATAAATTCTAGCGACATCTTCTACTGATATCTCTTTAGTGCATGCTATGAAGTATCCCTACTTTATAAGCTTATCCACTATTACTAAGATCGCGTTATAATCTTGTCCTATAATAGGATCTCTTAACTTTAGTAACTTAATAATAAAGTCCTATAATATAACCTCCTATGGTCTTTCTGGTGTTTTAATAGGTTATAGCCCTCTATACGGCTTATGCCTTGTTGGTTTGTTTCTTTAGCTATTTAGGCACTTTTTTATAACTTGTTTTGCTAACCCCCAGATTCCTTAAATAATATACTCCTCTTAAAGTCTTAATACTAAGCCTATAGCTCTGTTATATTCTTGTATTATTCCTTTGTAAAACTCTTTTATAAACTCCTCTATAATTAACCTTGGAATATAAGTAGCTTCTCTATTCTTATATTGCTCTAAGTCTAGATCCTCTATCTACGCTTTTTGGATCTTCTATAACTAATTACTCTCTAGTAATTTATGGACCTGTCTTTCTCTAGTTGCTATAACCTTTGGATAATTATACCTAATTAATCTATCTGTGTCTTTTCACAACAATGCTCCTAACGGCTTGTTGTTGTTCTGTAGTTTAGCTTTTCTGCTTAGAGCGTCTGCTTGTGCATTATCTGTACCTTTGGTATACTGAGTTTTAAAATAGTATTTTATAAGCATTTCCGCCCATCTAACCTGTCTTTGGTTGAGTTCCTTTATTATTAGGAATCCTGTAAGGTTCTTATAGTCCGTCTTAACTATAAATGGTTTCTCTGTGCCTTATAAGAATGCTCTCTATTTTTTAAGTGCTGCAACTATACCTAATAACTCCTTGTTATAGATGTTGTAGTTTAATTCTAGTGGTGTTATCTTCCGACTATAATATGCTACTGGATGCCATGCGTCCTGGTGCTTCTATAGTAAATATGCTCCTAGTGCGAAGTCTAATACATCTATCTTAACAACTATGTTTAACTTTGGTTAATAGATCTTAAGGACTGGTTCTTAGGTAAATATCTCCTTAAGTTCTTGGAACAGCTTCTTCTACTTACTACCCTAAACCTATAGTTCCTTTTTCTTTGTTAACCTTGTGAATGGCTTAATGCTCTTTAACTATTGTGCTATAAACCTCCTATAGTAGTTGCAAAACCCTAGAAATGACCTTAACTATATAACGTTCTTTAGTTCTTACTAACTTACTATAGCTTTAACTTTCTTTAGGTCCATGCTAATTTTTCCTAGTTTAATAATAAATCCTATAAAATTGGTCTTTTTTGTAAAGAACTCGCATTTCTTAATTGTTACTAGTATTTATTCTTCCTGTAGTCTCTTTAAGACCTATTTAATGTGTTCTCTATATTCTTCCTCATTCTTTAAGTAGATAATAATGTTGTTAAGGTATACTATAATAAACTTATCTAGGTGTTCTCCTAACACACTATTAATTCGCTTTTGGAATGTTATTAGTACGTTTATAAGCCCAAATTATATAACTAATAGTTTGTATAGTCCTTCCTTTAACCTAAAAGCTGCTTTCTATTTGTTGCCTTTCTTAATCCTGATTTAATAGTATGCCCACCTTAGATCTATCTTTGTAAAGATTTGCGCATTACCTATTCTGTCTTGGATTTTACTAATTAAGGGTAAAGGATACCTATCCTTTCTAGTAATGCTATTTAACTATCTATAGTCTATATATATCCTAAGTTTTCCATTTTTCTTTAGGATAAATAATACTGGATATCCTGTTAATAACTGCGATAGTCTAATATATCCCTTTTATAAGTTCTCCTGGATAAACTCTTTAAGTGCTACTAACTCGGTTTTAGTAAGCTTGTAGATTGGAAAGAACTTTAGACTTATTCCTTTTTCCAACTCTATCTCATAGTCCCATGCTGCATACTTTAACAGCTTTTCACTTTCTGGTAACCATAACTTTTTGCCATACTTGTGGTATCTCTTTGGTATATAACTTAAGCCTTACTTAGTCTCTTCGTATGTTGCTCCTACTTAGTACTATACCAACTTGGTTTGCTGTTGCATCTTATATTATTAAGTATCTCTAATATTAACCTAACCTATAACCTAATTAATCTTTGGATTGTATTCCTGTAACTAAGGCATTTTTAGTATTACCTCATCCTGTCCTAATAGTAGGATATTAAAAGACATTCTGACTGGCCTCCCTTTAATAGTTAACTGAATAGGTCCTGTTTTAAGATTAATAATGCCTCCTCTATAGGCTATTTAATCTCCTAAAATCGTTATAAGTGGATATAGGTGTTTTTTTTGTCTATATAGTAACCCTATCCTTTCCACTGTTACTGGTAATATGTGGTTTCTTATTACTCTACTATCTATTAACGCTTTGAACTGCTGATCTTGCCACTTAACTTATAAATTTAGGTATTGTCCTTAAATTCCTTTAAGGGTCTAAGGCTCTAACACTAGTTCCCTCTAGTTTTATACGCCTCCCCTTTTCCCAACTGTTGGCTACTTAATCCTACTTATACTTGGTCCAACTTTGGCCAATACTTAGTTTATTTTTTATTCTCTATATACTATAGACAAGTGTTTTCTAGGTACTCCCACTACTATTATCCGTCTAGGCATTTTTCCATAAGGAATCTTTTTGGTTAAAATGTTAGGTCCCCTTAACTCTATACTTCTACTGGGTGCCATCTATATATATACTTGGCGTCCCTAAACCGCTTTTCTTCTGGTGCCTAATATATCCTTAATAGGTACTTCCGGTTCTTGTCTTTCAGTGCTCTATATATGTTATATGTGTTATCTATATAAGCTATCCACGATAGTGTATAATACGTTAAGTAACTTGGGTCTACTCTTAGCTTATCTTCGCTCTTAAGTTTAAACCTCTATCTGGCCGATCTAACTGTTAGTCTTTCTTCTGCAGGTATTAAGATTTATTGTTTACTTCTCTAGTCTCTAGATCCTTCTTTTAGGTTCCTTAATATTATAATCAACGCTCCTTTAATGTAATTTATGCGCTTTTCCATAATGGGTTGGTTTTGGACAACTTTTTTGTCTAGCTATATATAGAAATCTGCCTATTTGTTATTGCTTTTTTGCCTATACTACTTTCCGTATAACTGGTTTAGTGTGTATAGTTTATCTATTAGAAAGTACCTTATTATCGCTGCACTATAATATCCCTTAGTATGTCTTTTTTTAAACCTAGTTGGAATCCCTAGATCCTCTTCTTATTCTAGTTTATTTAACTACTTTACTCTAGGCGTCCCTGCCTTAGGCCTATTAGTAATTCTTTATACGGGTACTCTATCCTTTATATAACCTGGCATAGCTGACCTCTTATCTAGCTTTTACTTTTACTATGCGATAATTCTGTATCTAAACTTATCTATAGTTTCTTATTTTCTGTGTCTTGTAGCTAGATCTTTAAAGTCGTCTTACTTCCTAATCTCAGTATTAACTTTTTAATCTTTAGGTTAAACACTATATTTACCTAGAACTATTATAGTTCTTATTTGTTCTTTAAAATCTTGGCTACCTAATAACGTCCTTACTTATTCTCTAAACTCTTGGTTCTTGAACTTGCATCCTATACTTATTTGTTTACTACTGAACTGAGTTACTGCTCTTTCCTATTAGTTTTCGTCCGTTGTGGGCTCTTAAGCTGTCCTTATCGCGTCTTGTAAGTCTAGAGCCTTTCTTATCTCGTCTTAAGAGTCTTGGACCTATGGCCTTTTGCCTTTATTAAGTAATGAGCTAGCACTAGTAGTTGTTTACTTACTTAGTTTCTTTTGAATATTGCTCCTTTTATCTTATAAAGCGATGGAAATTATATCTAATAGTGTTATAATACCCGTTACTAAACCTCGCTCTATAGTGGTTTTAGTCTTTGCTTCTATTTTAACTTCTTTAAGGTCTATATACTCCTAGTAAGCTACCTTTATTGCCTTATTATTAGTAAATGCTTTGCCTATATTAAACTTATTGTCTTTAATATCCGATCTATAAGCTAGTTTATTAGTTCCTCTAAACTTAGATAACAATAGTTCCTATAGCTAATAGCTTACGCCATACTTAGCGTCCTTATAAATTTGGCATGCGTTGTTATAACAAAATACAAAACTATTAATTAAACACTCTTTTGTTCCTTATAGTGCACTATAGTCCTTCTATATGTATGTGCCGTCTGCTAGTCTTGTTCCCTTTACTATATAATTACTCTAACCACCTCTATAGTCTCTAGCAAAATGACCCTGTTTTCTGTAATTTATATAAGCTCTATCTTTAAACTACTAGCTTTGCTATAGAGTCTACCTAAATATCTTCTACTACTAAGATCCCTGGTTTGGCCTCTGCTCTGGGGTCCTATAATTACTAGATCCTTAACCTCTAGGTTTCTATAGTTTCTTTATCTATCTCTTAGACTCTTTGGTACCGCTTAGGTCTATTAGCTTTACGCCATTCCATAGTTTTTAACTCTGTGTTAGTTGTTGCGTACTCTACGCCTTATATAACTATGGAACTCTGTCTTACCCTTTCTTGGCTTGTTCCCTTTAATAGATCCTATTATTAATCTTTATTAACTGGTCTATTAACTCCCTTAGAGTATCTGCATCTTCTATTAGGATAATTGCGTCCTAGACTTTAGCCTTAAGTCCCTGTTTATACTGTACTATAAGCGCCCTATTGTTCCACTTAACCTGTGTGGCTAGTGTTTAAAACTGTGTTATATACTTAATTGCTAAAGTGCGCTATACTAAGTTCTGAAGTTTTCGTTCTGCTGTTGTAGTTGCTTTAGGGTCTCTAAATATTTGCGTTAACTATTCTGCGAATCCATTCTAACTTGCAAATATATACCGTATATCTGGGTTAGTAGTTATTACACCGTTTGCTTGTATCTCTATAAGGTAAGGCTTAAACTACTCTAGAGCTTTTCCTATTAAGAATAGTCCTGCGTACGCTACCTGATCTGTAGGTATTGCTAACTTCGCTCCTTCCTGCATAACCTTAAAATGCATCTGCGTAAGAAACCCTTTAAGCTTTAACTTCTCTCCTAAGAACTGTTTAATTAAAGGTAACTTAACCTTTACTGCTCTAATTCTACTAATGCGTTCTTTAAGTATTCTACTATTATCTTATAAGTGATTAACTATTTCTTATAACTAACCTCGCGTAACTACTTAAGAATCTATATCTGCCATACTAGTATCTCCTAACCCTGAGGTCGTGGCTGCCGTCAATATTGTCGTAACTGGTGCTTTGGGTGGCATGTTGTTTAATCTTATTTAATACTATAACCTTGGTAGTAAATGTGTAATAGAACCTTGTAGTAAGAACTATGGTGGGTCCTATTATTAGGCTAGGTATATAGGTAAGAACAGTTTAACAACGCAATAATAACTAGTGGAGTGGTTGCCTAATAGATTAACTCTAATTATATTCTAAGATTTACTACGAAGAGAGAACTATCTAGGTAGGGACTGTGGTCCTTTAAATATACAACTATACGCCTAAGAAATCCCTTTGCTCTATGAGGTACGTGTGCTCTGTCTACTCTGTACAGATTATACAGATTACACAGATCATATAGATCATACTATATGACCTCGGCTACTATTTCTCGTTATATGGTTCCACCGGATCCATTCTGGACCGTGCCTATATTAACCAACTAGCTTCCTCCAACTCTTCTCCAAGTAGTCGTAATATCGTACTTAAGCTGTCCGTAACTGTAGAGCTATACTAAATCTTAAAAGATAAGTCTCTTTAATTAACTAATTAATTACTTAACTGTATATAATAGCCTAAGGGTAAATATGGAAGTAATATATTAGTAATACAGGAAATTATAAAAAAGGGTTACGGGTTAATATTTTAGTAGTTAAAAAACGGTAATAAGCCAAGGCTTTATACATTAAATCCTATACTAAAAGGTTCTATAGAACTATATTATTATTATTATTCATTGCTTAACGTCCGATTCGGATCCCTGTTGGGCCCACGCGGACTACTCCTTTATAGAACTATATTAGGAACACTAAATTGCCTATAATACTCGCAATTAATTATAGACTAATATAAAGGCCTAGAAGTAGAGTTATATAAAAATCCTTAGGTTAGCCTAGGTAGTTACCAGTATACTTCTAAAAGGCTTCTAATAGGTCTCCTAATAATCCTTACGTTTTTTCTCCAGTTATATTTTTTTTTATTAAGATTTTTAGGAGTTTAAAGCAGGGGTTAAATAGATAGATAATATATAACGACATACTAATATCTCTTTAAACCCCTTCCGGGATAAGCCCTTATAATCTCCCTCTACTATAAAGTAATAGCAATTAGGGGCTAACCGTAAGAAGGGAGGAGTAATATAAGGGATATTATTGCGGTTACCTTAGGTTACCTTTAAGACAACCCCCAGACACCCCTTAGACGTCTATTAGTTATATACTAGAGGTATATATCTATAATATATAGTCTCTACAATCTTAGAGGCCTTACCTCCTTAAAGATTTATCTCCTCTATAATCTATTCTATTTCTATAATTGTGCCTTATAGCTACCTGTCTACTAAGTCCCCTTATATAAGTACGTTAAGCCTTATAATACTTAATAAACTGTATTAATATATAGCTCTTGTGTCCGTTAAGAATTAATAAGTAATAGATTTCTTAAAGGCGTAGCTTTATATATTAGTTAAAGTATTTTAACTAATTAACTGCGATATCCAAATTTATCTACCCAAATTGCTTATTTAAATTACTATCTTGCGATTAAATCTAGGTAATATTTAAAATTATTATATTTACTTCCCCTAAAAGATAAAATAGGGAGGTAATTAATACTAACTTCCTAATATATATTTAATAATAGATACCTAATTATAATTACCCAGCTCTATAATAAAGGCTTAAGTCTCTAATTAAAAAACAAGTGCCTTAACCTTATTTCCTAACCCTATTACAATTATTTTCTTATTTATATTATATTAATCGCCTAGGGGAATTATATATTTGGTAATAGTGGCTTTATAAAAACCAAACCACTCTTTAATAATCTCTGGATCCTTAGTATCCTTTTACTTTTAATTAAGGCTTTAGGTAAATTAAACTTTAAGCTCTAGGTGTTGGGTAAAGAAGTTTTTATACCAGTATTACCTAAGCTTTAAAGGACGCTTCTTTGCAGTAAAGATACTTTTGGCTTTAGATTTAAGGTATTAAATTTAAGGTGGCCAACCCTAGGCTCCTATTATATTAATCTATTTAACTAGGAAATCCTCCTTAATAACTAAGAGCTTTTAAAGCTTTTGGTAATACTCCTTGCTTAATTAGCGGCCGTTATAATAATGGTAAATAGAAAAAGGCGATAGACTGTATATTTAGGCAAGTAACTGGCTAGATTAATTAGGATTGGCTTCTAATAATTAAAGAACAATTTGCATTTGATCTTTTTGGTTAAGCGATAGCAATTAGGGAGTAGTAGAGGATATAGTAGTGGTGTAGTAAGAGGAGTATTTTGATGTTTTGATTTTGATTTTCGTAGAAGGCCCATGCACTGTCTTAGGTAGGTGGCTTAGGGTGGCTAACCGTTAAGAATTATTTTTAACTAAAAATAGAATAATGGTTAATTGCTAAGCGTACGGTTAAGAATTAATAACGGTTAAGCGTCTTGGCAATTTAAACAAATTTTTCACCACCTTAATTTTTGTATAATAATGGACTCTAAGCTAGATATTAACTTTTCTTTTATAGAGGCTAGCTCTTAAGTTAATACTTAATCCGATATTACGTTCTAAAAGTTCTTAAACCCTTAAAAAACTCATTCTATAATCTATAATTACTATTATATATAGCCCTAAAACTCCAGCGCGATTAAAATAAGAAGCTTCTCTATTTTTATAATAAATGCGACTACGCTAATAACTAGACCTTAAACTTTTAAAGCCACTACTTACCCTATTATGGAATTACAATTCTAGCAGATAGGAAAGAGGTTTGTATAATAGATACTTTTAAACACCTTTAAGTTGTTGTACAAAACCTATAGTTAAATAACCCTAAGTTTAACAAACAAATCCTTAAAGGAGTAGTTAATTAATATATCCTAAAAAAAAAAACTTTTGGATTTATGCTTTATAGGAAACCTTTTATTCCACAACGTTGTTTCCCTAGAGTTTTAAACCTTCTACGCCGCCCTAAATCCACAAGCCGTCCTATTCCTTCTAATAACTTGTTAAATAATCGCAAATAAGGTAAAGAAAGCATTTTTAGCTAAAAAAGATATTATACGACGTATAATTTAATCCGTAATTACTTAAGTATATCTTTCCATAGATATCTGGACTTCTCCTAGCAATTAGCCCCTCCTTATAATCTGCGGCTATTTTATCAACGTATAATAGCGCCGCTTTAATATTCTACTTGCTCTTTATATAGTAGAAGGCCATAGTGGCGAGCATTAATGGGACGCTCTCCTTCCTGTTCTTAACGATTACAATATTATACAAAATATTGGCATAATTATTGGCGATATCTCTAGAATAAACAATACTCTTTATTATATAATTAGCCAATACCTTTCTTAGAAGTTTAAACAGTCCTAAAGTCCTACTTAGCAACAAATCCACTGCTAGGGGCATATCATTAATCTAATTATTTATGCGTTTATCTTTGTAAGTACTATAGAGATTAACCTAATTAAGTTGTATAAAGAATAGAATAAAGGTCTTTAGGGGCTAACTAATAAGGAGAGGAGGGATTAAGAGGCAAAGTTTCAAGCATTTGGGTTAATTGGCAAACTTTATAATATTATTATTTATATTAAAGCAAGTCCTAGTTATACAAAGCAGTTTAAGAGTAAAGCTAGACAGATGATTCCTCTTAGTAATTATACAAGATGGAACTCCTAGTGGATAATGCTGGACGCTATAATTGAGCTTTAAGAGAGCGTTACCTGGTATATCTCTAAGAATATTAATTATATTAATAAAAGTGATTAAATTACTATCTAGGACTGGTTATATCTTCGTATAATGCATATATTTGTCAGCGTATTTAAATCAGCAACTCTTAAACTTAAAGAATTGTATAGTACTCTAGAAAATGTTCTTTACATTATTGGTGTTCTAGATACTATTATTAACAAAACGCTAGTATATTGTATAATACTTTTTCTTTCTTCTTTCTACTAACTTATTCTTTAGATTTCTATTAGAAATAATAAACTCTTAAAAAGCTTTTAAACTTAAGTTATATAGTGCTAGGCAAGGCTTTACAACTATTAAAAAAAGCTAGAATCTAGCCCCTTATACGGTGCTGCTTTAATTCTATATCCGAACCGTTATATAGTATATCTTTAAAAAAAAATATGGCTAAAGGAACGTTATAAACCTGTAATCTAGCAGGTTAAGAAGCTCTAGGAGTAATTCCGCCGCGATATACCTCTAGCTCCTTTATTATATAATATTATAGTAAAGGAAGAGGTTTATTGTAACAAAGCCTTATAGGAAATACCACGGTAGACTCGCTAATAGGCTAGGTGTGTAGGTAAACAGAAAGTCAATAATGTAATAAGTACAAATAACAACTGGTGGAGTGGTTGCCTAATAGATTAACTCCAATTATATTCTGAGATTTACTATAAAGAAAGGAACTATATAGGTAAGGACTGTGGGTCCTTAAATACACAACTATACGCCTAAGAAAGTCCTTACTCCGTTCACTCTATCTACTCTATTTACTCTATTATAGATCTTATAGATTATATTACGTGACCTTAGTTACTATTCCTTGTTATATAGTTCTACTAGATCTATCCTAGACTATATCCTTATTAACCAACTAGCTTCTTCTAACTCTTCCCTAAGTAGTTATAATATTGTACTTAAAACGTCCATAATACTATCTCCCTTCTCTTTATCTTCGTCCTTAAAGATTCCTAATATCTCCAAGTTGTCCACTAGAGGTATAATGTCCGTTTAATTAATTTAGTTAATATTTTTACTTATTATGCCTAAGGCTCCTTCTTTTTCTTCTATAGCTTATTAGTTTTATACTATTGCTACCATACTATCTCTAGGTGAGATAATGCTATCTTTATGTTCTTATTGTACAAAAGAGGGGTTAGTTTATATTACGTTAGCGAGTCCCTTATCTTGGCAACTCTCTTTCTATTTAGAGTGCACTAAAGCAAACATTTAGTTATCCTATAACGTTTGCTTAGTTTCTAACACTAAATATACGCGTCCTATTACTCTTAATAGTCTTTAAGTACCCTTATTAATTGCTATTAGGGTCCTAGATTTAATCTGCTGCTATAAAACTTAATAATAAGCTTTTGGTAGCGCTGGCTAAACTTTATTGTTCTTATAACGCTAAATAAGAGGCTGTCGCTGCTTAATAGCGCGCTTTTAATTCTTGTCTTACTATATCTGCTCAGTTAATTCGTCTTAAGAAAGTACACAAGAAGGTGCGTTTTAAGGAGTGGAAACTTATGGAATAAGGCCTTTAGGAACTTAGTAATAAAAGAACGGATTCTCTTCTATTAGAGAGGGAAATAACTCCAAATACCTTAGTAAGTGCTCCTCTTGGGTCCCCCTTAAGTAACTTATTCTTTAGTAATCTTTCTTTATTAATACTACTTAACCCTTTTTCTTCTAATACTCTTATACCTTTCTTATAGCGTTCTCTAAATTTTTTAGTAGCTCCTAGGTAGTCTTATTATAGCCTATCTACTTAACTTTATACTATGTTTTATTATTAACGTCCTTATAACTGTAAAAGGCCAGTCTAACTGGAACGTATAATTATCTAATCAACAGCGTAGAATGAGAGTCTTAGGTAAGTAGAAGGTAAGTTAAAGATAGAACGAGCTTTACGTATTAAAGGATAAATACTTTTTAAACTCTTCTATTTAAAGACTAATCGCTAGTTCTTCTCTAGAGGAGAACTAGCTCCCTATATAATCCTTCTAAGACACTAGTAAAACCCTTTACTCCTTATCTATTTAACTATATCTCCTTTGGGACATTAGTTGTGACGGTGCTAGAGCGCGACCTGCCAAATTCTGCCATGCTGCTGCCATATTCTGCCAACCTACGATTGGCTCGCTTACTGCTAGCGCCTTAGCGGCTGCCCCTTTATATATATTTACTATGGTCCTTACAACCCCCTTCTTTTCTTCTCCTTAGCTTAGTATCTTTACTAGATAGCAATCCACAAGCTTCGGTTCAGAGGCATTTATATAAGCCGTTACATTATACTAAGCTCTCCCTATATTGCCTGGGAAGGCCTCAATAATATCCCACCCCAAAGAATATTCGTCTGCAACGACGCGTTAACGCGCTATACTTAGACACTAAAACAACTCTATACTGCCTAGGAAGGCCTTGACAATATCCCACTTTATAAGCCAGACAGGACTAGACCTATACCCCTAGAATTAAAACTAAAGCGTACAATACCAACGAACCTTAGGTAGCTAATGATGGCACCTAAAGCGAGCTTATCTAAAAGAGCTGCCCCAACCCAAGAAGAACACGAGATTTAATTAGGATCAGAAATTGAAGATAACGATAACATTATGGACGTATATAAACAGATTTATACCCTAATGGCTAATTAAGAAGCCAACCGTCTCTAAGCTTAAAGCACACAGGAGACCCTATAAGAGATCCTAGACAGCCTTACGGCCCTATAAAGTAGCTTAGCCCCCCCTTTTAGAAGTCCTAGTTGTCCTATTAACTTAACCAAATGTGATATACCAGGGAGTATAGATATGATAACAAAGTAATTAAAGTCCGTTAAGCTCCCTAACTCCCAACCACTGTCTAACGGGATAGACCCTACCTTTAAAAATTAGAGGATTTAAGTATAAGGAAAGCTCTGTGTTAACCATAACTATTTCCTTTCTAAAGAAGCTAAAATGCTTTACCTCTTTGGTCGAACCATAGGGGACACCCAACGGCACCTTTAAGCCAAGTTTGAGGATGATTCCCCTATCCGATTTACATCCGTTAATAAGATAATACGGTACCTGGCTACTATCTATGTTAACCTAAACAAAGTATGGGATACCTAGTATAACTATAATCGCCTAATAATGAAACTAAACCAACCCTTCACTAAGTTCTAGACTTAATTCCTATACCTTGTGGGAGAAGGCTAGGTTTCCCTTAAGAACTACCGTTTAGATCTGTATAATAAGCTAACAATCTGGCTACAAGAAAAGATCGCTGTAATCTTAAATAACCTACTAACCCACGAAAAACTCGCAGCTTATTGCCTATTATTAAACTTAGAACTAAAGCAGATTAACGCCCGCCCTAATTAGTAAAAGCGACTATATAGCGATTAGAACTTGTCAGCCACACCTATAGGAGCTAAAGTAGGAAGATAAGCCACGACTGCTCTTGCACCAAAAGCGGTCACAACTATGTACTAGCGAGCCTCGCCTAACCAGCTACGTACCACGCCCTTGGCTGGTCCCTGTTACAATACCCCAATCGACCCTACCTCAGCTATATGCTACAACTGTGATAAGGAGGTCACTTTGCCTTATCTTACCTAAAGCTAAAGGATATGGGCGATATCAAGGAGATAAAGGAAGGAGAAACGTCCGACAAGTTAGGAAAAGAAGAACCCTAGGGAAAGACTTCCCCCTAGGGTACCCTATTGATCTTAAAAAGATTAATCTAAGTTAGTTAATAGGTAGAAAACACTTTATGGTTCCATATACAGTATCTTAAAATAGATATAGAGTTAATACAACCGCCCTTATTGATACTGGAGCAAATAGCTTTGCCTTTATAAATACTGCCTATATAAATAATGTTGCTAAGTTTCTAAATATAGAAGCTACCAGACTAGAAAAGCCTGTCTAAGTAAAAGGCTATAACAGTTAAGCCAGTAAGCCGGTTACCCACGTCTTAAAGTTGTATATTGCTCTTAACGGACGACGCCAGTACGGTATCCCCTTTTGTGTCCTAGACCTAGGGTCCTACAATATAACCCTTAGCCAAAAATAGATGTCCTATTTTAATATTTGGCTAAATGTATAATAAAGACAATTTGTCTAGCTAGAGAATAGACCAAAATTACCCTCCTTTATTAGGGAAATCCGAACCAACCGCAAGATACTAGCCGCGAAGGCTAACCCTACCTATTAGTAGGATGTTAGGGACCGTGACCTAGCCTTTGCCCAAGAAGATACCCGCCGCAAGGCCAGAAGGAACTTATTTATACCGATAGAGATACTCCCCTAGAGCGCTACAGTTAACGAAGACTCTACTTATGGCAGCGGGATAGATAGTAATGTAAATAATATCTAAATTACGCAGATCTAACCAACAGGGAAGAGAACATACTAATAGGACATAAGGGACAACCTTTAAAAGATGCAATAGAAGCTAAAAGGAGTAATAACAACGCCTTTACCTTGGAAGCCCCTAAAGTCCTATACACCCCCATTGTCACGCGACCCCCCTATAGTAGATATTGCTGCAATCAGCGCTATAGCGTTCCACTTTAATATATACAGGAGGGACAATGAGGTCTTTACAACTAGCTTATATAAAATTAACCAGATTATTGCCGAGAGGGAAGAAGAGCCAGCTAAGGAAACTAATAAGGAGCTAGTTAAACGCCTCCTTCCTACTATTTATACGGGATACAAGGACGCATTCTTAAAAGTGGCGTTGGATAAGTTACCCCCTTACCAGAGATACAATTATAAGATTTAATTAGAAGCCAATAACTTGCTAGGCTATAGCCCTCTCTACTAATAATTAATAGATAAGCTAAAAGCAACTAAGTAGTACTTAATTAATAACCTTAATAAAGGGTTTATTAAGCCAAGTCAAGCCCCTTTTACTTCCCCTATTCTGTTTGTAAAAAAGCCTAATGGAGGCCTTTGTTTCTGTATTAACTATTAGAAGCTAAACGCTATTACTTAAAAGGATTGGTATCCTATTCCTTTAATTAATAAGACCCTTGCATATCTAAGCCAGGTAAGGATCTTTACTAAACTTAATATCCGCTAAGCGTTCTACTGAATTAGAATAGACCCTGCATCTAAAGATTTAATAACGTTCCGCACCCGTTATAGGTCCTATAAATATAAAGTTCTTCCTTTTAGACTAATAAACGGACCGGCTATATACCAAAGGTATATAAATAACGTTCTTTTTAATTACCTTAACAAATTCTATACGGCATACCTAGACAACATTCTTATTTACTTAGATAATAAACTTAAGCACCAAGTTTATATTAAGAAGGTCCTAGAGAGATTACGGAACGCAGGCTTATAAGTTAATATTAAGAAATATAAGTTTAGGGTAAAACGAACAAAGTACCTTAGGTTCATTGTTAATACAGAAGGAATTAAGGTTAACCCTAAGAAGGTCAAAGTAATCCATAACTAGAAACCCCCTCGCACTATAAAGGGGATCTAGTCCTTCCTTGGCTTCTACAACTTCTATCGCCGTTTTATCTATAACTATAGAGTAGTAGCAAAGCCTCTTATACAACTTACCTAAAAGAATACGCCTTTTACCTTTAATAACAACTGTATGGAAGCCTTTAAAGAGATAAAAGATTGGCTTATCTCTTCTCTAATCCTTTGTTACTATGACCCGGACCTTAAATTAATGCTAGAGATGGACGCTTCTAACAGAGTTATAGCGGGAATCCTATTACAGTTATATCTAGACGGCGAATAGTACCCTATCGCCTTCTTCTTAAAAACAATGGACCTAGCTAAGTGTAACTATAAGGTATATAATAAAGAAATACTAGCTATTATCCAATTATTGTCTTAATGGCGTGCAGAGCTTAAAGGCACGAACTTCTGGATTAAGATATATACAGATTATAAAGCCCTAGAGTACTTTATAACTATAAAGCAGCTTACTAAACGATAAGCCTACTAGGCCAAAATACTCTTTAAATTCTTCTTTATAATTATGTATCGTTCTGGCAAGTAAAACACTAAAGCTAATATACTAACCCAAAGGGAACAAGATATAGGACCCTAGGATAAGCTAAAGACTTAATACCGGACGCGCGCCCTCCTCTATCCCGAACAGCTTAACCCGCAAATTCTTAAAGAACTAGACTCTAAACGGAATGAGCTAGCACCCTTAGAGGGAGCAGTCTTAGATAAACTAATAGGGCTAGTTAACTGCATCCTAACTGTAAACCGCACGGCTAACTCCCTAAAAGCCCTCTGTAACCAAGCCGCGAAGAAGGACCCTGATTTAGAAATAGAAAAAGGACTGCTTCTATACTAAGAACAGCTTATAGTTCCAGATGTTGACAACCTATAGATAGAGTTAATCTATAAAGCTTACTGTTAAGTCTCTATAGTACACCCTAGTTATAACAAGACCTACTAACTACTAGCGCCCTATTACTACTAGCGAGGACTTCTATCTAATATAGATTAATTTGTTAGAAACTGCTACGCCTATAGACGCGTAAATGCCCCTAGGGATTAAACTCCTAGGTAGCTATAACCGCTGCCAGTTCTAGAACGCCCTTAGCAATATATTACTATGGACTTTAAGTTATTTCCGAAGGACGCCTACGGCCACGATGCAGCCTTTGTAGTAGTTAACCAACTATGCAAGCAATCCATCTCCCTCCCTTGTTTTAAGACCATAACTGCAAAGGATATGGCCCGCCTCTATATTAATAACATTTATCAATTCTATAGCGCCCCCAAATTAATTATCTCTAACCGAGGCCCCTAGTTTATATTGGATTTCTGGAATGAACTCTGCCGTATCCTTAGGATTAAGATTAAGCTCTCTACTATATTCTACCCTTAGACTAACGGCTAAACCAAGATTATAAACTAGTACCTTAACTAGCAACTACGGCCCTTTATAGACTACTATTAGGACAACTAGTCGGAATTACTGCCTATAATAGACTACGCGTAGCTTACACTCCCCTATAACAGTATAGGGATGTCCCTATTTGAACTGCTCTACGGGTATGCACCACGAACATCCTTTAATTGGGATAGGCCTACTAAACCCGCTACAGCCCGCGAACGCCTTAGCTATAAAGAGGCCCGGGCATTTGCCGAGAGAATATATAGAGCCTAGGAGACTGCTTAAACAATTATAAGAAAGGCGCAAGAAAAAAAGAAGTCTAATATAAACCAACATTGTCGCAAGGAAGACTTCTAAGTAGGAGATAAGGTATAGATATTAATAAAGAACTAGAAAACCCAGAGGCTAAGCCGCAAGTTAAACCACTAAATGGCTGGCCCATATAAGACTCTTTAAAAGGTAGAATACTTTTTTAAGGTTAAGCTACTAGAGTTAATAAGGATCCACCCCATCTTCTCTCCGGACTGGCTACGAAAGGCTGCGGATAATCTACTACCTAGATAGTATAATAACCTCCTACCGCTAATCCAGATTGCTGAGGACGAAGAATAGGAAGTTAAAGAAATCCTAGCAGTAAAAAAGGTCCGTAATGTCTTAAAATACCGTGCAAGCTAGGTAGGCTATGACGATGACCTAGAGTGGTACCCCGTATCTGATTTTAAGTACTCCCCCTATAAGTTACGGGACTTCCACCTAGCCTACCCTAACCTCCCTGGACCACCATGTAAATTAGACAACTGGATTAAATGCTAGAAAGAAGGGTTAGATAATTATAACAATTTAGATAATAATAGGGAGCTCGGACAACGCCTAAGGGCAGGCTTTTTCAGAAGGGGGGGGTGATATAACGGTGCTAGAGCGCGACCTGCCAAATTCTGCCATACTGCTGCCATATTCTGCCAACCTACAATTGGCTCGCTTACTGCTAGCGCCTTAGCGGCTGCCCCTTTATATATGTTTACTATGGTCCTTGCGACCCCCTTCTTTTCTTCTCCTTAGCTTAGTATCTTTACTAGATAGCAATCCACAAGCTTCAGTTCAGAGGCATTTATGCGAGCCGTCACATTAGTGGGATATAAGTAAAACCTTTATCTGTCTTATCTAATATGTACCTTTTAGGAGCGCCTGTTACAATTACCCCCCCTTTAAGGGTCTTGGTCCTCTAAGACTTTACCTCTTAATAAACTCTTATAGAGTTCTAACTAAAACCACTAGGGAAGTTCTTCAGTAGAAAGGTACTCTATAATGCGGCTTATTACCAGTTACCTTACTTTATCTTCTATTCCTCTGCTCTTCTTCTACTATAGCTCTTTATAGTGCCTTTATAATAGAACCTTAATAATAATAATAAAAATTAAATAGGATTTACCTGCCTTATTATAAGAATTTGTTATAAGCTAATCTAGAGGTTGTCCCATACAACGCATAGACTAGCCACTATCCCTATTTACCTAAAATAGGTCCTAATAATAATGTCTTAATATTAATTTCTTCTAGTTTATAAGCTGTTGTCTCTTACGCGTCTTTCTATTAACAACACTATTTGTCTTGCCTTTTAGCAGACCGTTTTTTATTATATTTTAGCTTTTAGCTTCCGCATCTCTAGCTATTCTTTTTACTACTACTCTATTCTCTTTTTATAACGCGTCTATAGGTAATAGGATCCCTATTTTATCTCTTTAATAATACTAACTTCCTATAGTATTCTCTTGCAATAGCTTATAATTGTACTGCATGTTCCTAAACTGGCGGCAGCATTGTCCCTACTCTATTAGCACCATAAACCACTTCTATTACTCCTGTGGTGGTTTCTCTAAAGTGCTACTATTGTTGCGTTTACGCGCTTATATTAGACCCGTTCTATGCCTATAAAATACCGCGCTCTAGCAAGAATAGATCTAAGTATTCCCACTATTATAGCTAGAAAAAAACATATGTTCTAGTATTTCCCATTCTATCCTATTCTGGACTTTTCTAACTATATTAGATCCCCGCTATTTACGCGCGTAAGGCTCGCCAGCTCTAATACGCTATTAAGGATTTCCGTCTATATTAGAATAGTAAAAGATAGGGATAGAAGGTATCTTCTATTACTTATAGCCTTTTTAATTTAATAAGGGTTTCTACTACTGTGGAGACGCAGTAATCTTGGATATATAGTGTCCAGGAGCGTATATATAAGCAGTTCGTTCTTATAAATAATAACATTTACACTCTTACGCGGGCCTCTCTAGCTAGGTAAGTCTCTTTAGTAATATATTTAGGAACTATACTAACTCCTTAGTCGTTAACTTTCTAATCCTAGCCTAGATGCCAATTTAGAGCCTAGGGATAATATTAAAAATAGTAATAAAGATAACTGTTCTCTCTACTAGTCCCCTAGTTATAGTAGTCTATCTAGTTCTTACTGCTCTAAGAAGAATATTAGTAAGAATGCTAATGCTTCTAGGGATGGGAGTGCTAATAATACTGCTAGCAATAACGTTAAGATAGAAGAGGAGGCTTCTGTTACTACTTCTAGTATTTAAGTTATTATTTTATTCTTTCTTCCTTTTTATAGGATAGCTTTATATAGTGCCTCTCTAGTGCCTTTAGGATGCCCTAGTACTGGGAATTAACTTTATACTTTAGGGATGCCTCTATTTTTATTTTTGGTAACAGTCCGTATAAAAGCAGCATACTGCTATAATCTCTGTATATAATAAACAGGTGGTGTTCTTATAGGTACTTTATAATTTCTTAAAATTTCTAAATCTTTGCTCTGTGTCTTTTTGGTCCTCTTTATATTATTAACCCTATTACATATTTCTAGTATTAGACTAGATACTCTCCTTTTATTTCTAGGGAACCCTTCTAAATCTCTAAGGCCCCTTCTTCTAGTACTACTACTTATTCTTAAATAGCGTCTTCTTTAGACAGTATCCCTAGTAGTTCTTATATAGATCCCTATGGCTTTCTCTTACAGGATTCTAGGATCCTTATTATAATAGCGAAATATTCCCGTTTCTAATACCTATACTTAACTTTATAGTTTTAATTTATGGGGTCTTTCCTATTATCTTATCCATAGCATATCTAGAACTATTACTAAATCCTAATTTATGGTCTTTAGGAAAGTTTTAATTACTATATTATATTCTGGCTAAAGGTGCTCCTTAGGTTCCCAACTGTTATATACCTAAGAGTATCCTTCCTAATAAACTAAAAATTCGCGTTTCTTCTAACGTTATCTTTAGTCCAAAATGTCTTCTATATTCCATTCTAGTTCCCTATTAATTTTTCTAGGTAGGGGTAGATCTATACTATCTCTTCTCTAATATAACTCTAATAAGGAAATATAGGATATAGGATATATTGGATATAATTTTAGTAATTCTAATTTATAGGCTTAATTTCCTTTAGTTTTCCTAACTATCTTAAAGGGTCTAAGCCACCTATAGTCTAGCTTCTTCTTAATACGTTTTATCCAGATATTTTTTATAAACAGTAAGACTTCGTCTTCTATTTTAAATTCTTTAGGTATATGTCCCTTATTATAGTACCTTTTTTATATAGCCTAGGCGTCTAGTAAGTACTTTTTAAGTTCTTCTTTATAAATTCTTATTTGCTTAATTCTCTTAGACGCCGCCAGTGCCTCTCTTTTAGAAATAATGTCCTTAACGTTCTAGGGGTTATTTACTTTTACCCTAAACAGTGCTTTATAAGAGGTCATTTCTATACTGCTATAGATGCTTATATTATATATATATTACGCCAAAGCTAACTATAATAGCCAATTATCCTATTAATAATTAATATAGTAGCGGAGGTAGTGTTCTAATAACGTATTTAGACGCTCTGTTTGCCCATCTATTTGCAGGTAAAAGGCAGTACTTATCTTTTACCATATTTTTAATAAAAGACAGAATAAAGACTAAAATGCGCTGTTAAATATAGTACCTCTATTAGATACAATTCCCCTTAGCGTGCTAAATAAGAGCCACCGCTCTAAAAATAGGTCTGCTAGTTCCACTGCTATAATTATTATTATAATAGCAAAATACCCTAAAAACTTTATATATCTGTTAATAATTACTAGAATAGCATTAGCAACCTCTCCTATTCTTATTTTAGTAGAGGGTAAGCCTATTATAAAATCTATTATTAATTCTAATATTAGTCCTTATAGAATAGGAAGTGAACCTTCAAACCGGAAAAGTAACAGTCCGACCTCCAGGCAGGCTTAGACCGCCCGGGCCACACGCGCTTAGGCCAAATCTCAACGTTGCCACCAAAGATAAGCCCCTTTCTCGGAAAAGTTAGCAAAATTCTATATACGGCTTAGTTAATGCCTAGAAATACCTAGTACGCCTTAATATAAGATAGGGC